>Ga0180430_10001966_pt1 | contig 19255 bp, 13 predicted proteins | sample SS_ome_9_FD_132999 | JGI IMG/M metagenome (GOLD analysis project Ga0180430, IMG submission 132999) | Hypersaline lake sediment archaeal communities from the Salton Sea, California, USA - SS_1_S_2 metaG | ecosystem: Environmental > Aquatic > Non-marine Saline and Alkaline > Hypersaline >... | reverse complement strand
TATTATATAAATACTTTGCAGGCTAATAGTGGGGTTAATACAATAAAATCATATAGTCATAAACCGAAAGAGTGAAGTATTTCTTGTGTGTTGATTTGATTATTTTATTATTAAATTGGAGGAAAAAAGCATATTACAACTAGACATCATTCTTTAAAAGCAATTGCAAGGGATAAATTCCATAAGATTGAAGACTATGCTATTCGAAGCGGAACGGCACAACATATTTTGCTACAGTTTTACCATTCATCAGTCTATTCATTTATTCGTAAACAACTTGAGCAATATCGAGATATCAAATTGATTGAGGAAATCAGGCGATACTCGGTACCTAAACATATTGCTATTATCATGGATGGCAATAGACGATTTGCAAAAACAGTTGGAATTCATCCAAAAAACGGTCATTTTTTTGGAAGAGATAAAATTGAAGAAACCCTAAACTGGTGTTTAGAATTAGGGATAAAAAATCTTACGCTATATGCGTTTTCCACAGAAAATTTCAAAAGAGCACCTGAAGAAATAGCGGAATTAATGAATATTTGTGATCAAGAACTGAAAAAAGCCTTGAATGATTCAACTATACATAAGAACCAGGTGAGAATACGAGTAATTGGAAATATCGACGCACTCCCTAAAAATATTCAAAAACAAGCAAAACAACTTATAAATGAAACAAAAAAATATAAAAAACATACCTTGACAATTGCTTTGGCATATGGAGGACGACAGGAAATCATGCAAGCGATTATTAACATTGCTAAAGATGTTAAAAATGGAACAATATCTGTTGGTGATATTGATGAACAAAAAGTATCATCATATCTTTATACAAAGGGCATTCCAGATCCAGACCTAATCCTTCGAACATCTGGTGAGGAACGCATATCAAACTTTCTTCTATGGCAGATGGCATATGCTGAGTTCTATTTTTCTGATGTATATTGGCCTGCGTTTCGGAAACGAGATTTTTTAAAAGCCATACGAACATATCAACGCAGAAAACGAAGATATGGAACATAATAAATAGAAAAATAATGTTTTATTTTTCAGTTATTTCGTCATATTTTGCATCTTCAACATCTTGAGCTATCTCTGAAAGTTTTTCAAACTGTCTGTGTAAGAGAGTCAGTATGATTCCAATTCCAATAAAGATTATCGCGAATGCAAGTGATGCACTAGGTATAGTTGATTGTGAAAGTGAGTAGAGAAATCCCAAAAAACCAGTTGATTGAGTAGAGGCAACAAGAGACACAATATAAAGTACAATAAAAATGATTAAACTGATGATGCCTAAGAGTAAACATATTTTTGCTAGGTATCCTGTTTTCATATCATCTTTGGCTGAATGCCGTCTTTTTTTCATATGTCCCTCAATAACATTATTTACGCATTATTTGAGGTTTGCATTGCGTTTTGTACCTTACTCTGCAGCTCAGTAAGTTTCTCTCGTAATCTCCCTTCTTGTTTATGTAACGTATTTTTTCGTAGATCTAAGGATTCCTTTGATGAATCAAGATCTTTTTTCACATCAGCTTTTCCCTTTGCTTTGATGAGGATTGATCCAACGCTCTTATAGATCTGCGTTTTTTCATTCGTTTTTTCTAGTTCGTCAAGTGCTTCTTCTATCTCCTTTAACCTAGATTCAACTTGTTGTCTTTGTTGTTGAATCATCTGAAGTTGTGTTTGGTATTGTTGTAGTCGTCCGATTTGATCTTGAAGTTGCTGAGACATTTCTTCTTCACTCATTTGAGTTAGTCCTCCATGCGTATGCATGTAATAGTTCTTTGTATATTAAAACTATTGACTCTTTTTCTCAATAATTATTTTCTAAAAACAGATAGAATAGAGGTTAAATTATAATTATCATGAAAAATATTATATATAGAGATTGAAATATACAACTATATCCTGTTATTAGATATCCTTTGGGGGAAGCTACTAGTATGGAAAAAAATGACAAATTCGTAGTTATTCTTGGAGTCATCATTGTTATTGTTGCGTCAATTGGTATTTATCTTGGGGCACCAGACTCTGCGAAATCAGAAGAAGTTGAAATCGAAGAATTTTATTCAGTCACCGGTGAATTTTCTCAATTACCAACAGCAATAACTGTTTCAGATGAGGATCCATTTTATGCACTGATTGCGACACCTATCGCAATCCATTATTCCGATACAGGTGAGCAAAGTGTTCTTCCATTATATGTAAAAGATTACAATGATCCATCACGGGCGATCGAACGTGCTGAGGAGATGATTGGTCTTTATACTGATCTAAGTATAGGCTGCCCATCAACAGAGTCAATTACTAATACCTCACTTGATCTTGCACGTACCTATTGGGAGAAAAGTGATAGCGTTTTAATTATAGAACCGACGCAAGAAGGGTATAATCTCGGTGTTCCTGCAGTACCAATGGCTTCTTATCTAAGGATTCCCGTAATTGTTACTGATGAAATTAATCAAGATGTTCAAGACCTCTTTTCCTCTCTTGGGGTAAAACAGATACTTCTCTGTGGAAATATGAGTGTTCATGGTATGACAACATTGACTTTCAAAGATACTCAACAAGTACTCAATGCCACAATGGATATGGTCAAAGAGAAATTTGGTGATATCAACTATATGACACTTACTAATCCATTAGATATTGTTGAGCCAGAGGTTCTAAATTCAACCTCTGAGCATTTTGAGGGCACTGTTGCTTCCACATCGTTTACATTTACAAATATTCTTAACATGGCTGTGAGTGGATTAAAAGGAATTTCCACAATAGCATCCCATGAATTTGAAATCCCGGAAACATATGATTATGCTCGAGTGAAACTCTATGCAAAAAATCTAGTTGATGAAGACATTGAAAAAACAGGTAGCCGATTATTACCAATGTTATCAAATTCTGATGGAGACTGGTTGGCATTAGCATTTACTGTTGGAGGAATACCAGAGAGGGATTCCTCTGGTGCTATCGTTCAAGACCAGGTTGAATGGGAGACAACAATCCACGATGACCCGGGACCTTACACGATTGATGTTGCTGGACAATTCCTAGCTTCAAAAACTGGAGATTACGAAATAGATCTCGTAATCGAAGAGCTTAATAATTCACTATTTCCAAATATGCCAGGACTTTCATCGATTGCACCATATTTAACTGCATGTCGAAAGGGAGTGATTTTTGCAAATCCAGATTTTATATTCGTTGGTGATGAAGCAATTATTGATAATCCTCCATCTGGTGTTGTGTATCCAGCATCAAATCCTGATTTGATTGAATCATCCAATGAGCACACATTTGAAATTCATGAGTCAATAAATGAGGTACTTGCTCAGATACGGCAAATTAATCTTTCAAAAGAAACTGGTTTAGAGGCATTAAGGAATTCATATAACAAGAATCCAATTTATATTGCACTTGTGGGAGATGCTCGAATGTTACCTCAATACTATTATTATGATACTGAGGATGCGGTTTCACTTCAATATGGGTGGGATGTTGCAAGTGATTTTATCTATGGAAACATTGATCCCGTACCTCGTGATGATAAAATATCGATTTATCAAAAGGATCAATTTATCTCAGACTTTGATGATGAAAAATATCCTCATCAAGAAAATATTATTGGGCGAATAACTGGCTGGGATGTACAAGATGCAAGTGCTCTTGTTGTTCGAACGATTTTTTATGATCATGTTATTGATGACCTGGATGATTGGAAGGATAATGCGCTAGTCCAGACTGGGAGTGGAACAGATTTCCAAAGGATACCATTTGTTGATCTTTTTAGAAAGATAATTGGTGCACATGATCTTCCATTTAAATGGCCAACCGGTGAGGCACACTTTGAAAATCTTATTGTCGTGGATTCCATGGATGATGGTGGATTTACTGTTACTTCCACTGAGAATCTTAAATCTATGCGAGAGGGTCTAAGCGATGAAGTGCTATCCGATATCAATAGGTTAGGGATTACAAATCTCATATTTTTCCCGAAAGTACGAGTTAAAGCACTGATGGGTGAGGACAAAATCTCTGGTGGTGAAGATCAGATGAATAGTAATTTTATCTTCACTTTTGGTCATGGTCAACCAATGGGGTATTCTCATGGAGATGTACAAACAGCTTCCATGGGTTTCCGACCGGTTCTTTTGGATAATCTAATCAACCGGTTTATGTTTGGGACCTTCCTGCCTTCATTAACCTCTGGTTTAGGAAATGTTGGAGGATATAGTGTTCGTGCTGTTGAAAATATGGATATGGGCCCATCTGTTGTATTTGTGGAAAGTTGTTATATCGGTCGAATAGATGGATTCCCCGCAAAATGCCTTACTAGTCAAGCATATCTTCATGCGGGAGTCAATACGTTTATTGCGTCATCTCGGGGTACTCCAGGTCCTGGGTATCTTGATGCACGAACCCGGGCGAAAGGATTTGGCATAATTGAATGGATACGTACTACTATGAATCCATCATTACAACAGCCACATTTTTCAGCATTACATGCGGTAAATATTTACTCTGATCTCATTAAAAATGATGTTGATGTTGGAACCGCGTTTAGAAACGCGAAAAATAAGTTCATGGAGGATGCTGACTCAGAGTTCTTCTGGACGCCACCTTTATCGTTACAGATCAATACTGATGCTGATTTGGATATGGTCCTCAATGGCATTACGTCTACAAGTGGTAGTGGAGGTCTGTGCATGGAGAAAAAATACACCTGTTTATATGAGTATAATCTCTTTGGAGATCCAGCATTCAATCCATATGAACCAATAAATAATGGGTAAAATAATTAACCCATTTATTCTTATTTTTTCACATAATATTTAAATAAATAATAATATATAGTAATGATGTATAAGTAAAAAAGGTTGATTGTATGAAAGATACACGTTCTATAGGTTATGCTATTATTATGGGTCTTATGATGTTTTCTCTTTCAATATGCTCTCCATTTATTACAACATCTATTCAAGCATACCACAATACTACTATTCATTCAGTAGACTTTCCAGAAGTTGAATTTAATGATGTACTCCCTCAAGCAATTACTGTTTCAGATACAAATCCATTTTATTCGATAATGGCAACACCACTTGCAGTCCATTATAACCCAAATGGGATTCAACATTGTGTGCCACTATATGTCCTTAATTTTACGAATCCTTCAGATGCAGTTCTTCGAGCTGAACAAGAGATCGGCATTGCATCTAATCTTCTTGTATCTGATTTATTCTCACCAAAAGAAACCTCTTGTTGGTTAGCGGAGACCTTTTGGATGCACTCTTCAGCAGCTCTAATTATTCATGATTCACAGGAGGGTTATAATCAAGGAATTGTTGCGACACCGCTTGCTTCATATCTTGGTATTCCAATTCTCATCACTGATACTATTGATGCAGAAGTCATTGACTCTTTAGAAACACTATCTGTTGATACGCTATATCTCTGTCATGGAAATTCTATGTTTGATTTATCTTTAATGTCTAATATCACGACATATAATTTAACAGATATCTCTGAGAGCATAGATCTAATAAAAACAATTCATTCCACGTTATTTCATGTGCCTATATCCTATATCGCGCTTGCTAATCCATTGGATATACAAAAACCAACCATCGTAGATACCACTGTTCTACCGGTAGGTGGTGAAATAGGGTCCACAACGTTTCTTCCAACTCAAATGAGTGCATTGTTATTCAATGATGCAGGTGGTGATCATACTTTTTCAATTCCAACTCATTACAAATATGCACGTATTTGCATCGAATTGGAGAATTTACATCCAGAGCATGTGGATGAACTTGGTGATGAAGTCATCTTTTTACTTAAAAATCCTGAAGGTCACACCATTTTTTATGATGGTACAATGGGTGGTATTTCAAATAGAGATGTGTTGGGTAATGTTGAACGGGATAGAATAGTCTTTGAAACTATTATTTATGATCAACCTGGTGAATATTCTTTGCAAGTATATGGAAAGTGGTTTGGACGTAAAACTGGCTCGTATCTAGGTACTATTCGCATTGAACAATTAGATACCACTTTAGTTCCCCTGATGAATCAGCTTTCTTCTTTAGCACCATATCTTGCCGCAGGAAGAAAAGGTATTGTGTATGCAAAGCCATCCTTTGGATTTGCTGCAGATGACAGCATTCTTTTTAATGAGCAACCATGCCCGGGGGTATCTCAACCAGGTTCAAATCCTCAATTGATCACTCCATCAAATATTCATACGATGCAGATTCATGATGAACTCAATATGCTTCTTGCAGATATTGCTGGTATTCAACCATCTAATCTTGAACAACTTCGAACGTATTACAAAAATAATCCTATCAATATAGCTATTACTGCAGATCCAACAATGGTTCCCATGTATTTTTATAAGAATCCAGACGGAGAAGCAGATAACACTGCAGCATATATGATGGGATTTGCCCTCCCTAGTGATTTTATCTATGCTGATATTGATCCTGATCCCCTTGATCTCGAAAATAACACATATTCCTATTGGCCGTATCAGGAGAATTGTGTTGGACGGGTGACTGGAAGAGATGTTCAAGATGCAAGTGCATTAATTGCACGGACATTCTTTTATGATGAATTATTAGATCAATATGTTCAATGGAAACATCGTGCATTGGTATCTACGGGGTGTGGACTTGAGTTTCAGAATCTTCCTTTTGTTACTAGATTCAGTCAGTTTATCTATGGTGGTAGAGGGGAACCAACAAAGTTTCCAACTGGAGAAAGTACCTTTATTAATCTTCGGATGCAAGAAGTAATGAATGATGGTTTTTCTGAGGTAAAAGGAACTTTTCTTTTGAAATCACAACGAGTTGGTTTTTCGGAAGACGATCTAGAACTCATTAAAAATGCAGGAGTTTTAAATAAACTCTTATTTCCAAATCATTTTATTGAACGGATATCATCTGATACTGAGGTCACTGGTGGTCTTGATCAAATGAATAGCAACCTCATTTTTACGTTTGCTCATGGCTCTTTTAGTCTTTTTGAACATGGTGATGTACTTCTGGATGCTCGGGGTTTTCCCTTTATTACAACACTCACTCGTATTTATCCAGTAATACGAAGTGGTTTGAATGCAAAAGGGTCTTTTGATGTCCGCAGTGTCACAGATATGACCTATGGCCCATCAGTTCTCTTTGTGGTGAGTTGTATAACGGGAAGAACAGATGGATTAAAAGCAGATAACACCCTATCACAAGCATTTCTCCATGCAGGGGTGAATGCATATATTGGAGCGACACGGGTTACTGCTGATCCTGGTTATCTCGATCCTCGGCCATTGCCTGGTGGTTGGGGATTTGGTACGCTTGGATTGATGAAAGCAACATTGAATTTACTTATCAGGGGTTCGTATCCCGATTTTCATTTTGGTGCAGTCATTGGTGAGGATTTTATTAATGGCTTAATCGATGATGATGCAACCGTTGGTCTTGCTTTACGGAATGCAAAAAATATGTATCTTCCAAAGGATGCAAATTCCACATTTTATTGGACGCCACCGCTAATGCATACAGTTGGATCAGAGCTGCTTGAAACAAAAGATACCACGATTAATGATTCTACACCTATTAATCTATTTGAACCAACCCGTGCACTCTCAAAGAAGTATGTCGCCGTTCATGAGTTCACGTTGTATGGTGACCCTGCATTTAACCCGTATCAAACGGAAAATAACGGGTAAAAAGAATAAAAATTAATTGAAACGGAGCAGAGTATACATTACGAAGTGATTTTAAGCGTTCTCAGATGCAGGTATTTCCTCTTGGGGATCCTCATCATCTTCTGATTCCTGTTCTATTACCTTAGCAACACTGACAACAGAATCATCCTCATTTAATCGCATAATGGTAACACCCATCGTGTTTCGTCCTTGGATACGGATTCCTGAAACCGGGATTCGAACAATCATACCATTTTTACTTGTTAGCATGATCTGATCATCCTCTTCTACTTCTTTTACGAAGATAACATGTCCATTGCGTTCATTGGTAATAATCGTACGAACTCCTTTACTACCTCGATGTGTTTTTCGATATTCCTGGATCGGTGATCGTTTCCCAAACCCGTTTTCTGTGATAGTTAAAAGATTTCCTTCTTCACCAACAATAGCCATAGAGACCACATGATCACCTGGGCCTAAACGAACACCAATCACTCCTCGAGTGACTCGTCCCATTGGTCGCACCTCAGTTTCGTTGAACCGGCAGGCTTGTCCTTTTGCAGTTGCAATCATGATTGTTTGCGTACCATCAGAAATTCTAGTTGAGATAAGTTCATCATCATCATCTAGATTAATTGCTCGGATTCCATTGACACGTATATGACTATATGCAGAAAGAGCAGTTTTTTTAATAATTCCTTTTCTTGTGGAAAAGACAAGGAAATGTTCATCATCAAATTCCTTGATTGGTATCGCGGTCTCAACATATTCTCCTTCTTCTAAACGAGGAAGTAGATTAATGATAGCTTTTCCCTTATGATGCCTTCCACCTTCAGGTATTCTATATCCTTTTAACCAGAATGTTTTGCCTTTATTCGTAAAGAACATGATATAATCGTGAGTGCTTGTAATGAATGTATCAACAACGATATCTTCTTCTTTTGTACGCATACCAATAAGACCTTTTCCACCACGACGCTGTGTTTTATAGGTCTCTGTTGGAATACGCTTGATATATCCACTATCTGTAATAGTAATCACTACTTCTTGAACGGGGATAAGATCTTCCATATCGATATCGATTTCTCCTTCGACAATTTCTGTTCGACGTTCATCGCCAAATGAATCTTTAATCTCCGAAAGCTCTCGTTTAATTTCGTCAAGGATATGGCTTTTATCGCTGAGCAGTAACTCTAATTGCTCAATAAGTTCCTTTGTAGTATTATAATCTGCTTCAACGGATTCTATCTCCATACCGGTTAGTTTTTGAAGGCGCATATCAAGAATTGCTTTCACTTGCTCTAAGGAGAAATCAAATCGTTTCATAAGACCTTCTCTTGCTTCCTCAACGGTTTTACTCCCACGAATAATAGCGATAACTTCATCGATATGATTTAATGCAATCATATATCCTTCAAGGATATGCAATTTTTCCTTTGCTTTCTTAAGATCATATAAGGTCCGCTTTGTAATGACTTCAACACGAAAATCAATAAATTTCTGAATAATATCTTTTAAAGTTAGAATAACTGGAGCACCATCAGCAATCACAAGATTGTTGATACTAAACGTAGTCTGCATATCTGTATGTTTAAATAACAAGGAGAGTACAACCTCTTCAATTGCATCTCGTTTTAATTCAATGACAATTCGCATACCATTCCGATCGCTTTCATCCCGCAGATCAGAGATACCTTCAATACGTTTTGTTTTCACTAATTCAGCGATTGTCTTTAAAAGATTTGATTTATTGACTTGATATGGTATTTCAGTGACAATTATTCTTTTCCTGTCCTCTCCTTCAATCTCTGTTCTAGCTCGAACACGAATATGACCTTTCCCTGTGGAATATGCACTGAGAATGCCTCCGCGACCATAAATAATGCCGCCGGTAGGAAAATCTGGTCCTTTTACAGATTCCATCAAGTCAGCGGTAGATACCATAGGGTCATCGATGACTTTGATGGTCCCGTCAATAATCTCTGAGAGATTATGTGGTGCCATGCTTGTAGCCATTCCAACTGCGATACCAGAAGACCCATTAATGAGAAGATTTGGTAGTTTAGCTGGTAGCATCAACGGCTCCTTTAGCGATCCATCAAAATTATCTGCCCAGTCAATAGTTTCTTTATCAATATCCTGAAGCATGAGTTTCGCGATTTTTTCCATCCGTGCTTCAGTATAACGCATCGCAGCAGCGGAATCTCCATCAATAGATCCAAAGTTACCTTGACCATTCACAAGGGGGTACCGTAAAGCGAAATCCTGAGCCATACGAACCATAGAATTATAGACTGCTTGATCTCCATGAGGATGATATTTACCAAGAACTTCTCCAACAACACGTGCTGATTTTTTATAGGATTTATCATGGGTAAGTCCCATATCATTCATTGCGTAGAGAATTCGTCTATGAACTGGTTTTAATCCATCACGAACATCAGGGAGTGCTCTACTAACGATCACACTCATTGAATAATCAATAAATGCGCGTTTCATCTCTGATTCAATGGTTCTTACGAATTCTTTTTTATTTTCTCCATCCTCAATCATCCGATTCACCTTTAAATATCAAGATTCACCACGTCTTTTGCATGATTCTCAATGAATTCCCGGCGTGGTTCAACTTTTTCACCCATAAGTATAGTGAAAAGCTCATCCGCTTCCACTGCATCATCTACGGTAACTTGTGCCATCATCCGATTCTCAGGATCCATTGTTGTATCCCACAGTTGCGTTGGATTCATTTCACCAAGACCCTTATACCGTTGAATAGAAATTCCTCTATCTCCGAATTCATGTAGGGTTTTCATCCGTTCCTTTTCTGAATAAACATAAGCTACTTGTTTCCCTTTGGCTATTTTATACAGCGGTGGTTGTGCAATATATAAATATCCTTCTTCAATGAGTCCACGCATATACCTGAAGAAAAAAGTCAAGAGTAAGGTTCGTATATGTTCTCCATCAACATCCGCATCAGTCATTATGACAACTTTATGATACCGGGCTTTTTGAATTTCAAATTCTTCCCCAAGACCAGTACCAATAGCAGTGATTAATGCAATGATCTCAGTACTTTTTAGGATTCGATCCATTCGTGCTTTTTCAACATTTAAGATTTTTCCGCGAAGTGGAAGGATTGCTTGAAAACCACGATCCCGTCCTTGTTTTGCTGAACCCCCTGCAGAATCGCCCTCAACGATATAAAGCTCTGATTTTGAGGGATCTTTTGTAGAACAATCTGCAAGTTTCCCAGGGAGTGCGGATGATTCAAGAAGCCCTTTTCTTCTTGTCAATTCACGGGCTTTTCGTGCAGCTTCTCGAGCTCGACTGGCGTTAATTGCTTTTTCAATGATTGTTCTTGCAATAGCAGGTGTTTCTTCGAAGAACTCACTGAGCCGCTCGTTGGTAAGGCTTTCAACGATACCTCGAACCTCAGAGTTTCCTAGTTTAGTTTTGGTTTGTCCTTCAAATTGAGGGCTTTTCAATTTAACAGAGATAACTGCGGTTATTCCTTCCCGGCAGTCTTCACCAGACAAACTAGATTCTTCATTAGGAAATAGTTTATTCTTCTTTCCGTAATCATTTAACACCCTTGTTAATGCAGCTTTAAATCCTGAGAGATGAGTCCCTCCTTCATGAGTGTTAATATTATTTGCAAAAGTAAAAATATTCTCTGTGTAACTATCAGTATATTGTATAGCAATTTCAACCTCAAAATCCTCTTTTTCTGCAAACAGATAGATTGGTTTTTCATGCAGTGGATTTTTATTTCTGTTTATGTATTGTACAAACTCCCGGATCCCACCGTCATAACGAAATACATCTTTTTTATTTGCTCTCTCATCACTAATATCAATTTCAAGTCCTGCATTTAAAAATGCAAGTTCTTTTAATCTTGCGGCAATCGTATCATATTTCACATCAACAGTTTCAAAAATTTCAGGGTCTGGGAGATACGTGATTTTTGTACCTGTTTTTGAGGTCTCCCCACAGCTTTCTAATGATTTGATGGGAATGCCGTGATCATATTTTTGGTAGTATTCTTTCCCATCTCTAGAGACGAATACTTCTAACCAAGATGATAGTGCATTCACACAAGAAACACCAACACCATGTAAGCCTCCTGATACTTTGTAAGCTTCATGATCAAATTTTCCTCCAGCATGCAGAGTTGTCATGACAAGTTCTACACCAGATTTATTATATTTTTTATGAATTGCAACAGGGATCCCTCGTCCGTCGTCAATAACAGATACTGATCCATCTTTGTTTAAAGTAACAACAATTCGAGTTGCATACCCTGCAAGTGCTTCATCAATAGAATTATCAACGACTTCATAGACAAGATGATGAAGCCCTCGTTCATCAGTACTTCCAATATACATAGCAGGGTTTTTTTTTACTGCAATAAGTCCTTCTAAGACTTGAATGGAATCGGTGTCGTACCCCTTTTTTTTCTCTATATGTTCTTCGCTCATATGTGGTCACTACTCGTCATAAATTACACTCTATAAATGATAGGATTTCTTTACTTATTTTATCATCCCATCTCCTGAGGGAGATTTGTTACGCGATTATATAGGATATTCACTAATAAAGCTTACTATCCTCTCTTTGAAATTCTCCTTACAATCATAATATATACTTGGGGGGTTAATACTTAAAAACCGATAGTGCATATAGGATTTTAATTGGGTGAGGACGAATAAAGAGTCATGAAGAGTTACTTGAATTTCTAAATATATAATTTCAAATGGATTTCGTGTATAATCATAATATAAAAGAAATTTAAGGATTAAGAGTAGAGTTAAATACATTACAAGGAGAAAATAACATACAATGATTATTACAACTGATTTACATCTTCATTCGCATTATTCAAAAATGGATTCAGTCCCTCTTGAATTCTCTGTGTTAGCAAAGAATGCAGCGATGAAAGGGATTACAGTTCTTGGAACCGGTGACTGTTTTCAATCAGATTGGTTAAATAATATCAAAAAGTTAGAACAAATTGATGAAGGAACATTTCGTTATGGTTCTACATATTTTATACTCACTTCGGAGATAGAGACAAAAGATAAGGTTCATCATTTACTATTATTTCCAAATATGCAATCCATTTACGCCATAAAACATAAATTAAAATCATCAAGTTCATTCTCCAGCGGACGACCAAACATCAACGTTTCAAGCAAAGATCTTGCACGACTAGCAAAAGAAGAACAAGTCCTTATGGGTCCTGCTCATATCTTTGATCCGTTCAAGGGACTTTATGCGAAGTATCAAACGATAACTGAGTGTTATGAGGAATATACCCCATCAATTTCTTTTGTTGAGTTAGGATTAGGTGCAGATACCTACCTTGCGGATACAATTAAAGAACTTCATGGTTTTACATATCTTACGAACTCAGATACACATAATCCCCATCCAATTCGATTAGGGAGAGAATTCACTAGATTTGAGGTAAAAGATATCTCTTTTTCAGATATTCAACATGCCATTACAAGAAAAAGAGGGAATCGTTCAGTGTTAAACGCAGGGATACCCTCAGAGGAAGGAAAATATTATCAGACCGGTTGCCCGCGATGTCATACAAATTACACTTATAAAGATGCATCAGCAATGCAATGGAAATGCAACTGTGGTTCACGAATAGTAAAAGGTATTAAAGATAAAATACAGGAACATGCTCAATATGAAAAACCTCAGCACCCGTATCATCGGCCCTTTTATCTACCATTATATCCACTTCATGAGATAATCACAAGAACTCTTGATGAGAAGAACCCATTTGTTCCAACAGTCCAAACACAATGGGAACGATTAATCTCAACGTTTGGTTCTGAATTATATGTGTTATTGGAAACACCGATTCATAATATCGCACAAGTTTCACTTCCATCAATTGCAGAAGCTATACAGGCGTTTCGTCTAGCAACTATTACTTTTCAACCGGGTGGGGCAGGGCTCTATGGGGATATCAGTATACCCTGGGAGGAACCATCGCTTTTATATGAGTTACATAATGGATAATTTTTTCTTCCTAACGTTATTAATGTCCTTACTGTTATGAGTGGAATATGGATCAAATAATATATCATAATGCAGAAAGGGATATTGCACAAATACTAAAAAATGAGAAAAAAAATCCTTTACAGCAGGTTGTTGATTATCTGTATAACACATTTTCTCATTATTCTTGGGTTGGAATCTATATTCTTAAAGGCAAAATATTGTATTTAGGCCCTTGGAACGGGGTTCAAGCAACAGAACATACAAAGATTCCTATTGGAAAAGGAATTTGTGGTGCAGCAGCAAAAACAGGTAAAACTGAGGTGATTGCTGATGTAAAAGGAGATGACCGATATCTTGCTTGTTTTCTTTCAACCAAAGCAGAAATCGTTATACCCATTAAATATAACAATAAAATCCTAGGAGAGCTTGATATTGATTCAGATACAAAAAATAGTTTCAAAGACCAAGATATTTTGTTTTTAGAAAAGATTACAGATATGCTCATTCCACATATCTCTAATCTTTAAATGATGAGGCAACACCAAACTCAAATCAAATATGATCAGCACTCAAGATCTTCATCATTACCATATAACTGGTTCAGAAAGGGTTCGCTCATCACAAGTTAATTAATCATACCTTTGCTTTTTTAATTTTTCTATCCTAACCCATAATGGTTATCAATGGTTCCTTCCATTGTTTTTTTAGAGATTCAAGGGGTTGTGAAATCAGTTGTTCTCTTCCATCAGAGATGAGCAGTGTTGTACCACCAGTTGCCCCTATTTTGATATATCCCATGTGATGGTTCCTAAAAATCGTCTCAGCTTTCTTTTCTTTTCCTTTTTTGATTTCCATAATCCAACGGGTTGAGGATTCTGAAAATAGTTTGATATCAGAACGAAGGTTTTTCCCAACATGTTCAATATTGATGTCTGCACCAATCCCTCCACCGATTACCATCTCTGAAAGACATACTCCGATACCACCTTCACTGACGTCATGGCAGGAATGAACAATACCAGTTTGTATTGCAGTAAGAACACCGTTCATACTTGTTTTCAATAGCTCAACATCTGTTTTTGGTACTTTTCCACCGGGTTGTTTCAGTATCTGATAATACTCAGATCCCCCAAGCTCCTGTTTTGTCATGCCTCCAACAAGATATAGACTGGATTCTTCATCTTTTATGTCAGCGGTAATTGCTTTTCTTATATCTTCAATGATGCCAATCCCAACTATTTCGGGAGTTGGTGGCACAGCGGTTTTACTTGATTCATTATAAAAACTTACATTCCCTGAGACAAATGGTAAACGTAATGCTCGTGCCATATCGCCTAAACCACGACAAGCTTCATAAAATTCTCCCATCCGCTCAGGTTTTTCAGGGTTTCCAAAATTTAAACAATCAAGTAAGGCATCAGGTCGTGCTCCAACCGAGACCAGGTTACGGCAGGTTTCATCAATAGCCGCACAAGCTCCCCAAAATGCATCACGTTCCATATACCTTGGATTCACATTTGCAGTAACCACAAGTCCTTGATAAGAATCTTCAAGGGGCTTAAGTACAGTGGCGTCTCCATGGGTTTCCGCATTCAACATTCCTTGGAGCGGTTTGATAACCGTATTTCCACGAACCTCATGGTCATACTGTCTAATCACCCATTCTTTTGAACAGATGTTTAAAGATGAGAGAAGAGAAAGCAATTTTTCATTGAGGTCTGGTTGATCAAATGAGGTATCTTCCTCAGTTGTTTTTTTAGGTTTACCGATGGGTCGCAGACAACTATCATAAACCGGACCTCCAGTCAAAAAATCAAGGTCCATTTCAAGAATCTTAACATTATTATAATAGACTCGTGTGATTTGTTCTCTGATAACCTCTCCGATTGGAACAGCAATAACATCCCATTGTTTACAAATATGAAGCACTTTTTCAACATTTTCTGGTTTCACAAGAAACATCATACGTTCTTGACTTTCTGAGATCCAGATCTCCCAGGGATGCAACCCTTCTTCCTTTAACGGAACATTATCCAGATGAATTTCTGCGCCAAAACCTGCAGCATAGGCGAGTTCTCCACAGACACAGGAAAGACCACCACCACCAAAATCCTTCAATCCTTCAAGTAAGCCTTTTCTATTGCACTCAAGAGTTGCGTGAATCACGGGTTCCTTAGTAATAGGGTCTCCAACTTGTACAGCTGACCGACTACTTTCTTCACTTTCATCGGTGAGTTCAGCTGATGCAAAAGTGACGCCATGAATGCCATCACGTCCTGTTTTACCACCTACATACACATAGATGTCACCAGGTGCTTTAGCACAGCTATGAATCATTTCTTGTTTCTTCATGATGCCAATGCATCCTACGTTTACTAAACAATTCCCTGTGTATCCCTCATGGAAATAAACTTGACCGGAAAGAGTTGGGATACCGATACGATTTCCATAGTCTCGGATTCCATCAACAACACCTTTAAACAGATACACCGGATGCTTCACTCCCTTAGGTAAATCTTTAAAGGAAAGATCAAGCGGTCCAAAAAACAAAGGATCAATGTATGCGATTGGTTGTGCACCCATGCACACGATGTCACGTACAATTCCACCGACACCCGTGGCCGCTCCTCCATATGGCTCAATTGCTGATGGATGATTATGGGATTCTAAAGCAGCACAATAATAATGGTCCTCATCAAATTCAATAACCCCTGCATCTTCACGAGCGAGTATTCTGTCTTCTTCAATCCCATAAATATGTTGTTTTAACGGAATCTTTGAAGATTTATAACAACAATGTTCAGACCATGCTTGACCTAGTGCTTGCAGTTCAATATCTGTTGGTTTTCTATTTTTCTCTTTGAAATAGGTGACTATATTTTTCATTTCAGCAAGTGATAATGCAAGACCAAGATGGGTACTTATCTCCATTAATTGGTTATCTGAAGCAGAAAATATATCAATTTCATATAGTGAAAAAGAAGCTTTTTTTTTTATGAGTATTTTATTAATGTCCATGGAATGATTTTTCCCCTCTTTTTTTCTAATCTTTTTGTACGTTTATTGTATATGAATGAATAATGGGATTGGTCAATAGTTTCTGACACATTTGATCAGCTTGCTGTTCAACCGTTTTTTTATTTTTCCCCTCCATTTGTAAATCAAATGTACGTACTGTTTTTACTTGTTTTACTTGCTCAAACCCAAGAAGGTGAAGTGCCTTTAGAGTGTTAACACCTTCAGGATCTGAAACGCCCTTTTTTAGAGTTACAGTTATTGATACGTGGTACATATATTATCAGCAATGAGGCATACATAAAACTGTTGATTAATCTATCGTTTGTCCTATTTTATATAATGCTCAAGAATTAAGAGTATCTATTATGTTTTAGGAATGGAGGCTTGCTGATGTGTATAGGTGTCCTTGTTCTTTAAAGAGAGAAATAAGTGTTGAATGTCTTTTTCAAAGGATTCTTTTGTTGATTCATTATGAATTGTAATATCTGCTTTGGCAATTACTTCTTTTATGCCCCAGGATATCTCACGGCTATCCCTCCCTTTTAACACCTGCAAATCAACGCTATCATCTGCTCTTCCTCTATGTTGTGCGCGAGCATATCGTATAGCATCAGATGCAATAATGGCAATGAGTAAAAAATCTGAATGTAAAATATGTTGAAAGGTCTGTACTTCTTGGATGCTACGGATTCCATCTATTACAATTATGTTCTTTTGTTTAGTTTTTTGGATGGCATCAATGGTTTTTTTTGCCCAAATATCTTGTCCGAAACGATTTCTCATTTGTATTGCAATGGTGCCAACATTTTGATCATTGAGAGGCAGTCCTCTGTTTTTTACCTCCTGCCATACAAAATCTCCCATTCTGAGAACGCATATGTTGAATGAACATGCAATTCTGACCGCTTCACTTTTACCCGACCAGGGCATACCAGTGAATCCTATAACCTTCATACGAAAAACTCCGAGATTCAAGAGATATGCAGGAGGAGCGATTCGAACGCTCGAAGACCTATATCACAGGGTCCTAAGCCCTGCCCCTTTGACCACTCGGGTACTCCTGCGTATACATAGCCTTCATAGTCAATCTGACTAAAACCTTTTCGTATACTTTTTTGTGTAATATTCATTGGAAAAAGGAGGTATTTTATTCAGATAACATGCAAACGTATAAATATTAATTCAATCTATATTTAGAGGGGCTTTATAACTCAAGATAATGTTGGTATAAATACATGAAATAATGAGTGCAGAAGACACAAAGTTTTTCAAAGGTTCTTCCCGCTCTTTTTATGCACGTGCATTACCCAAGTGTAACCTTTAAATACAATGATTCTATACCATCTAGACCCACAGCTTATGACCCGGTTAATTCCGGTTGATCCATGAGACTGGCGATTGCCATGTTTGATGAGTGGAATCATTTCAAAACTGGGTCACAATAAATATTTAAATGGAGATTTGAGAAAATCAAGAAATCCATTGAATTTCAATGGTCCTTGGGGCCTCTCAAATCTGACGATCGACGTGTGTTGGTGAATTTTAGTTCACCCACCAATTCCCAAAAAAATTTACTGTCAAAAAGTAATAATAGTGTGTATGATTCCGGTTGATCCTGCCGGAGGTCACTGCTATTGGGATCCGATTAAGCCATGCGAGTCGAGAGGGTTCGGCCCTCGGCGGACTGCTCAGTAACACGTGGACAATCTGCCCTTAGGTGGAGGATAATCTCGGGAAACTGAGGATAATACTCCATAGGTCTAGGAGGCTGGAATGCACCTAGGCTTAAAACTCCGGTGCCTAAGGATGAGTCTGCGGACTATCAGGTAGTAGTCAGGGTAATGACCTGACTAGCCTACGACGGATACGGGTTGTGAGAGCAATAACCCGGAGACGATATCTGAGACACGATATCGGGCCCTACGGGGCGCAGCAGGCGCGAAACCTTCACACTGTGCGAAAGCGCGATGAGGGGATCCCAAGTGCTTGCTCTTAGGAGTAAGCTGTTTCTCTGTTTAAAACGCAGGGAGAGGAAGGGCTGGGTAAGACGGGTGCCAGCCGCCGCGGTAATACCTGCAGCTCAAGTGGTGACCGCTATTATTGGGCCTAAAACGTTCGTAGCCGGCTGAGTAAATGCCTGGGTAAATCGTGCCGCTTAACGGTACGAATTCCGGGTAGACTGCTTAGCTTGAGACCGGGAGAAGCTAGAGGTACTCCTGGGGTAGGGGTGAAATCCTGTAATCCTGGGGGGACCACCAGTGGCGAAGGCGTCTAGCTAGAACGGGTCTGACGGTGAGGAACGAAACCCTGGGGCGCAAACCGGATTAGATACCCGGGTAGTCCAGGGCGCAAACGCTGCTTGCTTGATGTTAGCTGGGCTCCGAGCTCAGCTAGTGTCGGAGTGAAGATGTTAAGCAAGCTGCCTGGGAAGTACGATCGCAAGATTGAAACTTAAAGGAATTGGCGGGGGAGCACAGCAACGGGTGGAGCGTGCGGTTTAATTGGATTCAACGC
>Ga0180430_10001964_pt1 | contig 19263 bp, 8 predicted proteins | sample SS_ome_9_FD_132999 | JGI IMG/M metagenome (GOLD analysis project Ga0180430, IMG submission 132999) | Hypersaline lake sediment archaeal communities from the Salton Sea, California, USA - SS_1_S_2 metaG | ecosystem: Environmental > Aquatic > Non-marine Saline and Alkaline > Hypersaline > Sediment... | reverse complement strand
TCAAGTATCTCTGGATCAACAACACCATCGCCGGATGGCTGCCCGCTCGTGCCATCGAGACGATCGCCGCCCGCGGCGACATCAAGTGGATCGAGCGCAACATCCCCCGCCAGGTCTTCAACACGAACCAGAACGCTCTCGATCCCTCTCCCTTCCCGCCGAATCCCGGTCGCGCCAACGCGTGGGGCGTCGAGTGGATCAACGCACACACCGTCTGGACGACGTACAACATCACCGGCAAGGGTGTGGTCGTCTCCGTCGTCGACACCGGAACGGACTACAACCACTCCGATCTCACCAACAATATCTGGGTCAATCCGGGCGAGGACATCGACGGCGACGGGGTCGTTTGGGACTCGGGCGATCTCAACGGAGTCGACGATGACGGCAACGGATACGTGGACGACCTGGTCGGCTACGACTTCGGATACGCCGACAACAATCCCATGGACGACTACGGCCACGGCACCCACTGCGCGGGCACCGTGGGCGGCGACGGCACGGGCGGCACGCAAACGGGCGTGGCGCCCGACGCCACCCTCATGGTCTGCAAGGTCGGATACTACATCAACTATTCCGACGAGGCCTCCATGTGGGAAGCCTGGCAGTACACGGCCGCCAATGGCGGCGACGTGATCACCATGAGCATGCGGTGGTCCCATGCCTGGGCGCCCACCCGCTCCGTCTGGCGCGACACCTGCCAGGCGACGAAGGCGGCGGGCGTCATGCTCGTCACCGCGGCCGGCAACGAGCGCGGCTATTACTCGCCGCCCGAATGCGTGGGAACCCCTGCCGATTGCCCCGAGGTGTTCGCAGTCGGCGCCACGGGCTACAAGAACGATAACATCGCCTCCTTCTCCAGCAACGGGCCGACCGTTTGGGAAGAGCCCGCTCCTTACAACGATTATCCCTACCCGCCCGGACTGGTAAAACCGGACATCGCCGCGCCCGGCACCGACGTCAACTCGACCACCTGGGGCGGCGGATACTCGGGCGACACCTGGTCGGGCACGTCGATGGCCACCCCCCACGTGGCCGGCGTAGTCGCCCTCATGCTCGAGGCGTCTCCCACTCTCGATCCCGATCTCATCCAGACGGCCTACGAAAGTGTGGCCATCGATCTCGGCGATCCGGGCCACGACAACGACTTCGGCTGGGGCCAGACCGACGCCATGGCGTGCGTCGACGCCGCCCTGAACTACGCCGATCCGAGGCCCGACCTCAAGATCAACAACACGGACCAGGACTTCTCGGTCTTCTACCCCACTGCTCTCAAGATCGAGGCGTCTCTCACGGCGGGCAACCAGACCGGCATCACCTACGACTGGTGGATCCATGCCCAGAAGGACGGTTACGCCAACTACTGGTGGGTCTGGCCCACCGGATGGACCTACGTCACCGGTCCCAGGCGCGCCCTCGCCTATCCGCTCTTCCAGTTGAACGATTACCGGCTCTGGAACGGATCCGTTCCCAAGGGATCGTGGACCTTCACCTTTGCGGTGGATGCGTTCAACAACATCTACGAGGGAACCTACATGGACGACATCACGGTGAACGTCTACTAATCGCGATCTAAAAAATCCCGGCGCAGAATCTTTTCCCGCCGGGAGCAAAGATAAAAACGTCCTCACGGGCCGCTCAGGCCGTTGAGGACGTTTTTCTTGGATGCCATCACCCCGCCACAGGAGGGAAGAGATTTTATTTTCGCCATTCCGACCGAGTTGGGTTATATTTATAGTTATAAATACTAGTTCTGCACGCATCTAAGCCTAATTCGTCGCATTTCAATTTCGGAGGAATCACTATGTTTCGATTGCTTCTGCACGCCGCTCTCGCGGCTTTTCTCGTTGTCGGCCTCTGTTCGGCCGCCGAGGCGTCGGAGACGATGGGGCCCAAACTGGCCCAAAAGATCGCCGAGGTCTCTCCCGATGAGATGATCTCCGTGATCATCGTGATGAAGGACCGCCCCGACGTGGCCGCCCTCGATGTGGCCGCCACCGGTCTGTCCAAGACCGAGCGGCGCGCGTTGGTTCTGGACGGACTCAGGTCGCACTCCCTGGCGAGCCAGGACGCGATCAGGAAGGAGATCGTCGAGCTCACCTCAAGCGACCACGCCGAGACCTTCAAGTATCTCTGGATCAACAACACCATCGCCGGATGGCTGCCGGCTCACACCATCGAGACGATCGCCGCGCGCGACGACATCAAATCGATCAGGCACAACATTCCGCGCCGGGTGTTCAACGCCGATCAGAACGAGATCGGACCGCCTCCGTTCCCGCCGAATCCCCCGAGCCGCGCCAACGCGTGGGGCGTCGAGTGGATCAACGCCGACGACGTCTGGTCGACTTACGGCATCACCGGCGACGGCGTGACCATCGCCATGGTCGACACGGGCGTCTACTACTGGCACTCCGACCTGATCGGCAACATCTGGGTCAATCCGGGCGAGGACATCGACGGTGACGGGGTCGTCTGGGATACGGGCGACGCCAACGGCATCGACGACGACGGCAACGGCTATGTGGACGACCTGATCGGCTACGATTTCGGTTACGCCGACAACAATCCCATGGACGACGACGGCCACGGGACCCACACGGCCGGCACCGTGGGCGGCGACGGCTCGGGCGGCACGCAGACGGGCGTCGCTCCCGGCTGCACCCTCATGTGCATCAAGGTGGGCTACTACATCGACTACTCGGACGAGGCGTCCATGTGGGAAGGCTGGCAGTACCTCGCCGCCAACGGCGCCGATGCTCTCAGCATGAGCATGAGATGGTCCCATGCCTGGGCGCCCCACCGTTCCATTTGGCGCGACACGTGCCAAGCCGTGAAGGCCACGGGCGTGACTCTCGTCACCGCCGCCGGCAACGAGCGCGGCTGGTATTCGCCGCCCGCCTGCGTGGGCACGCCGGCCGACTGCCCCGAGGTGTTCGCCGTCGCCGCCACGGGGTACAAGAACAACGATATCGCCTACTTCTCCAGCAACGGCCCGACCGTCTGGGAAGAGCCCGCCCCCTACAACGACCATCCCTACCCGCCCGGACTGGTGAAACCGGAAATCTCCGCGCCCGGCGATGACGTGAACTCCACCATCTACGGCGGCGGATACTCGGGCGATAGCTGGTCGGGCACGTCGATGGCCACCCCTCACGTGGCCGGCGTGGTCGCCCTCATGCTCGAGGCCAATCCTTCCCTCACCCCGGACGAGGTGCAGCAGCTCTATGAAAGCGTCGCCATCGATCTCGGCGCGCCGGGCAAGGACAACGACTTCGGCTGGGGCCAGACCGACGCCATGGCGTGCGTCGACGCGGCGCTCAATCATGGCGGATCGAATCCCGTGCCCGACATCAAGGTCAACGGCAACGATGACGACTTTTCGGTCTTCTATCCCACCGCTCTCGATGTCACCGTGTCACTCAACCCGGGTGACCAGGCGGGCGTCACCCACGACTGGTGGATCAATGCCGAGCTCGACGGGACCTACGACTACTGGTGGATCTGGCCGGGCAACTGGAGATATTCTGCCACACCGAGGCGGGGCCTCTTCTTCGGCCTCACCACGGTCAGCAATTACTCGCTCTATTCCGGTTCCATCCCGAGAGGATCGTGGAAGTTCACCTTTGCCGTCGACGCCTTCAACAATGTCTACGAGGGGACATTCTCCGACGACATCGTGGTCGACGTCTACTAGCAGACAATGAAACGTGACGGGGATTCGTCCTCGCAGGTGCCGATAACTTAAACGTCCTCAATCGCCTCCAGGCGGTTGAGGACGTTTTTCATTGAATCGTTCCCGATCATCGACATAATTCGGTCGAAGAGGAGAGGCCCGATACTCTATGATCGAAAAGACGCTCCCAAAAATTCCCCAGGACATCAAAGACTCAAAACGTTCGTCCCGTCTGCTCTGGTTCTGGGGAGCGCTCCTGGTGCTGATGACGGTCGCCGCCTATCTCCCCGCCTTCGACGCCGGGTACATCTGGGACGACGACTTCTATGTCACCGAGAATCCCCTGCTCACCGCTCCCGACGGGCTCGGCAGGATCTGGTTCTCCACCGACTCGCCGTCGCAGTACTTTCCGCTCGTCTACACGACCTTTCGCATCGAGCACTCCCTCTGGGGGCTGGAACCGGCCGGCTATCACATCACCAACATCATCATCCACGCGCTCAACGCCCTGCTCCTCTGGTGGCTGCTCGCCCGGATCGGGATCAGGCCCGCCTGGCTGGCGGCGGCGCTCTTCGCGCTCCATCCGGTGCACACCGAGTCGGTGGCGTGGATCACTGAGCGCAAGAATGTGCTCATGGCGTTTTTCTTTTTTCTCTCCCTTATTGCGTGGATCGAGTTCGTTGACCGATCGGGCCGATCGGCCCGATCGGGGCGATCGTTGCGGCCGGTCTTGTTCTACATCCTGTCGCTCGCACTCTTTGCCCTCTCCCTCTTCAGCAAGACAACGGCGTGCACGCTGCCGGCCGCGCTCGTTCTCGTACTCTGGATGAGACGGATTCCTCTCGGCGTCAAACGGTGGCTGCAGATCGTCCCCTACCTGTCGATGGGAGCCGCCATGGGACTGATCTCGATCTGGTGGGAACAGAATGTTCACAACGTGAAGATGACGGCCCTCTCCCTCGATCCGCTCGAACGGATCCTCGTCGCCAGCCGCGCTCTCTGGTTCTATCTCTACAAACTCGTCTGGCCCACCGACCTCTCCTTCAGCTACACCAAGTGGGAGATCGATGGGGGCGATCCACTCCAGTACGGATGGCTCGCCCTCCTCGCTGCCGTGGCGTGGGCGGTCTGGCACTGGAGGAAGGCGCTCGGCCGGGGATTCATCGCCGCTCCAGTCTTTTTCGCCGCCACCCTCGTGCCGATGCTCGGCTTCTTTATCCTCTGGACCTTTACCTACTCCTACGTGGCCGACCACTATCAGTACGTGGCGTCGATCGGGATCACCACACTGATCGCCGCGCTCTGCCACGGGGCCGCGCAGCGCCTTGGACCTGCGGCAAAGAAGGGCGCCGTCCTTGTGGCGGCGATCGTCGTGATCGGCCTCGGCGCCCTGACCTGGGACCGCTGCCATGTCTACAAGGACTCGGAAGCTCTCTGGACCGACACGATCGCCAAGAGCGAGAACTCGTGGATGGGCCACCTCAACCTCGGCAACATCAGGATGGATCGGGAGGAGCTCGATGAGGCGGCCGACCATTTCGTCGCGGCGCTGGCGATCAATCCCTCCTCCGTCAACGCGCGCAACAATCTGGCCAGGGTGCTCATGGCCCAGGACAGGGTGGACGATGCGATCGAGCAGTTGAGAGTGGCCCTCGAAAAGCTGCCCTTCGAACCGGCGCTGAATCTCAACATGGCCAAGGCCCTCGAAACGAAGGGCCGCACCGGCGACGCAATGGCTCACTACAAAAAGGTTCTCAAGGCCAATCCCACCCACGCCGGCGCCCATGAGAGTTTGGCGTCGATCTATCAATCTCAAAGAAAGCTCAGCCTCGCCCTGTCACACTACCGAGCCGCGCTGCGCGCCGATCCCGATGCGGTCAACGCCCTCTTCAAACTCGCCTGGATCTTGGCGACCAGCGACGACGGCGCCGTCCGAAACCCGGCCGAAGCGGTCAACCTCGCGCAGAGAGCCTGCACGCTGACCGCCTTCGAGAATGCCCGCGTGATCGACACCCTGGCAGTCGCCCTGGCCGCGGCGGGCCGTTTCGGCGAGGCGGTGTCGACGGCGCGGAAGGCGATCACCGTGGCCCGATCGGCGGGTCAGACGCAGGTGGCGGCAAGAATCGAAATGCACCTCCGCCTCTTCCAGGCGCGCAAACCGCTGCGCGCCCAGTGATCACTCCGCCACCTTCGGCGTCTCCTGCCGCCCGGCCTATCCGGGCCGCCCCACCTCGTCGAAGAAGTGGGCCACCGTCACGATCCCCCGGTGGAAATCGGCGAGTGAAAATTTTTCGTTGGGAGAGTGTATGTTGTCATCGTGCTGGGCAAAGCCGAGGAGGAGCGTGTCGAGGCCGAGCTCTTCCTTGAAGACGTTGACGATCGGGATCGAACCGCCCTCGCGCATGTAGACCGGTTCGCGGCCGAACCCCCGCTCGAGCGCCGCCGTGCCGGCGGCCATGAGAAAGCTGTCGCGCGACACGATCGCCGGCTTGGCCCCGCCCTGGCTCACCACCTCGACGGTCACCGCCGGCGACGCGGTCTTGAGAACAAAGCTCTCGAACTTGCGCAGAATGTCTTCGGGATCCTGGTTGGGCACGAGCCGCATGGTGACCTTGCAGCCCGCTTTGGCCGGGACGATCGTCTTTCCCCCCCCGCCCGCGTAGCCGCCATAAATGCCATTCACCTCGCACGTGGGCCGCGCCCAGACGCGCTCGAAGGTGGTGTATCCCGCCTCGCCCTGGAGGGCGATGGCGCCCGTCTTCTTCAGGTAATCGCCCTCGTCGAATTTGAGGACGCCGAAGGCGTCGCGCTCCCAGTCGGCCACGGGTTCCACGTCGTCGTAGAACCCGTCGATGGCGATGTGATAGTCCTCGTCGTGCAGCGCGGCCGCGATGCGCGCCATCTCGGTGGCGGGATTGGCGATCCCCCCGCCGAAACTCCCCGAGTGAAGGTCGCGGCCCGGACCGGAGAGAGAGATCTCGGCGGCGGCGATGCCGCGCAGGCCGTAGGTGATGGCCGGTACGCCGTGATCGAACATGGCCGTATCGCTCACCACCACGCCGTCGGCCTTGAGCCGCTCGCGGTTCTGCTTGATGAAACCCTCCAGATTGTCGGCGGCGGTCTCCTCCTCCCCCTCGATGACGACCTTGACGTTGACGGGCAGATTGCCCCCCGTCTTGAGAAAGGCCTCGACGGCGAGAAGATGGATGAGGAACTGCCCCTTGTCGTCGGCCGCGCCGCGGGCGTAGATCGTCTCTCCGTCGATGTGGGGCTCGAAGGGCGGATGGTCCCAGAGTTCGAGCGGATCGACGGGCTGCACGTCGTAGTGGCCATAGATGAGCAGGGTGCGGCTGTTGGCCGGGTTCGACCACTCGCCATAAACGATCGGGTGGCCGGCGGTCTCCACCACCTCGGCGCTCAGGCCGATCGAGACGAGCTTGGCGCGCACATGTTCGGCGCAGGCGGCGATCCCCTCGTTGTAGGCCGAATCGGCCGACACCGACGGAAAGCGCAGGAGCGCGACCAGTTCGTCGACAAAGGCCTGTTTGTTCTTTTCGATATAGTCGAGTACGTCTTTCATGTCATCTCCAGTCGAACTGTTCGAGCTGCCCCCTTATTTTTTCTTGGCAGCGAGTTTTCGCAATACGGCGAGGTTCATGCGATCCTCGGCGAGGTCCTCACCCTTGGGCGTCTCGAGGATCTTGGGGATCTTTTTCAGCCGCCGGTCGGTCATCACAGAGCCGAATCCCTCGAGCCCGATAAACCCCTTACCAATGTGGGCGTGCCGGTCGCGGTGGCTGTCGAATTCCTTGAGCGAGTCGTTGAGGTGTATCACCTTGAGCTTGTCGAGGCCGATCACCTTGTTGAAGGCGCGCATCGTCTTGGAGTAGGCCGCCTTGGTGCGGATGTCGTAGCCGGCGGTGAAGATGTGGCACGTGTCGAGACAGACACCGACCCGCTCGGGCGCCTTGACCATGCCGATGATTTCGGCCAGGTGCTCGAATCGGGCGCCGAGGCACGTTCCCTGCCCGGCGGTCGTTTCGAGCAGGAGCTCGACGCGGTGTTTTTTTGTCTTGGCGTGAATCTTGTCGATGGCGCGCGCAATGCGTTTGAGCCCCTTGGCCTCGCCCGATCCGACGTGGGCGCCCGGATGGCCGACCACGTAGGGGAGGCCGAGCTCTTCGGCGCGATCGAGCTCGATCTTCATCGCCTCGATCGATTTCTTGTAGAGGGCGTCGTCAGGCGAGGCGAGGTTGATCAGATAACTGTTGTGGGCGACGACGGGTCCGATGCCGGTGGTTTCGCAGGCGTCGCGGAAGCGCTTGACCTCTTCGGGGTCGAGGGGCTTGACCGCCCACTGGCTGGCGTTTTTCGTAAAAATCTGGATCGTCGCGCAGCCGGCGTCCTTGCCGCGAGCGAGCGCCTTCGACACGCCGCCGGCGATCGACATGTGTGAACCGATGAGCATCTATCTCTTCCCGATCCATAGGTAGTCGAATCCGAAAGCACCGGGCTCGACGCACTCGATGGTCAGTTCGTGATCGCCCGCGGTGAGAGTCCGCTTTCCGAACGCCGTGCTGAGGCGGCGCTCGACGTGGCGGCTCTTCAGGGTCAGTGTCTCGCCGCCGCGTTTCCCGAGCTCGGCGCCGCCAAGATCGCTGACAATGAGGCTCTCGCCATCGAGGGCGAAACGGACCGCCCCACCATCGGGTGTATGAGCGGCCACGACGTTGACCACGTAGTCGCCGTCGGCCGCGATGGGGAAGACGAGCTTCATCGTGCTCCCCGCCTTGGCGTTCCACCAGACCATACGCGTCGAAGAGGGACCGATCTCGCCGTAGGAGACGCGGTTTTCACCGCCGAAAGCGAGCTTGACGTTCTCGAAGGGATGGAAGGTCGAGTTGCGCGCGCCGAGGAGCGCCTCGAGCTTGCGCGGCGGCACGGGCGGCACGACGAGTTCGCCGGGCAAGAGCCGGCGGTGATCGTCGAGCACGCCGGGCCGCGCATAGACGTAGGCGCAGCGCGCGTAGCTGATCCCCGGAGGCGGCGAGTGGTGCCAGAGCTCCATGTAAAACGCAAAGGCGCTGTCAAAGGGGATGGCGTCGAGGATCTGCCACCGGTAGTTGGTCACATATCCCGAATTTCCCGGCCCCGAATCGAGCGGCTGGCCGCAGAAGGGATGGTCGAAGAGATCGGGCCGCGACCAGGAGTAGTTGAAATAATCCTCCGATCCCGTTCCGAAGGCGACCGGCGTGGGATCGTTGTCGACAAAGACCTTCTCGTCCCCCTCGCCCCACCAGCTCCCGTAGGGTGTGGGAACGGTGCTCGGATTCATGATCTGGGCCGACACACCGACGAATTTCCCCTGGCCGTGAAGCACCACGTAGGGCAGATCGATGGGCTTCGTCACGTCAATATCGTGGTCGACGCGCCAGCGGGCGCGGAAGTAGAGCGACCGGTCGTCCCACTCCCAGGGAGAAAGGACCATCACCGCGTCGACGTCGACGGGCGCGTCGGTCGTGTTGTGGAGCGCCACATCGACCTTCCGGGAGAAGGGCATGACGAAGCGGCATGTCAACGTTCCGTCGGCGGCGACCGAGAAGGGCAAGCTCTCGTAGGGGTGAATCCCCGGCCCCACACCGAAAAAATCGCCCAGCGGCGCCTCGACCTGCGGCTTGGACGCCCCGTCGAAGGCGATCGTAAGCAGCGTGCCGCGCAGGGCGGTCTCGGGATCGGCCGACAGTGTGCGCACCTCGAAGCGGGTCACCGCCGCGGCGCCCTCGGGCAGGTCGGGCCACTCCCACGAACCCTTCGGCTCGATCGCCACGCGCCGCGCAAAGTTTTGGCCGTCGTTGTGGTTCGACGGATGGGTCAGACAGAGGATCGCGTCGTCGATCGCACTGCCGAAGGTTTCGAGATCGCTGTCCACATCAAAGGTGCGCACCTCGGTGCCCGGCTCGTAGAGCCTCACCTGAAGGTGATAGAAATGAAGCTCGTCGATCTTGCCTTCCCAGGTGATGCGAAGACTCTTCGCAAAGGGCACGGGCAGGTAGTCGGCGTCTTGCTGGATGAAGGCGTCGCCTGCGTCGATGGAGAGCCCCTTCCGCTCGAAGAATTTCACCGAACGGCGGGCGAGAAAGTCGTAGGCCGGTCCCTCGTAGAGCGGCTCGTCTCTGCCGTCGAGATAGACGCGCCACGTCCCCCCCATGCCGGCCGACCAGCCGCGCACGATCGCGCCGGGCTGGTTCACGTCGCAGACGAGGTAGAGGCCGATCTTGTCCTCGCCCGGCTCGCGCAGGACGCTCTCGAATCCGGGGATCGGCTCGCGGCCGAAACCGTCGGCGTTGGAGAACCAGCCCTCGGCGTCGGGCGAAATGCTGCGGCGGTCGTAGCTCGAATACTGGATCGTCTCGAAGCGCGCCGCGTCGAGACGGGCGAGAACCTTCATGTCGACCATCTCTTCGAGGAGCGAGCCGAAGGTGATCTCGTCGGCCTGAAGGGTTTGCACTGCGGCGAGTGGAAGGACCATTAAAATCGCGACGAGGATCGTCATGCGCTGAGAATGGGAAAGGTAGCTTCTGTTCATCATCGCTAAACCTCAAAAGGAAAGTGCCTGCCCAAAAAACAGCACGCTATCATAACGGGGTCTGTTCGGCGATGCTTGTGAAAAAGTCCACCCCGCCTGGGTTGGCGGGGCGGACTTTTTTCCTGTATGTTCAGTAGGTTACTCTGCCGTGATCGCGTCGATGGCGGCCTTGGCGGCCTCTCGTTCCTCGAGTGTTCCGTCGGCCATCATCTGGACGAGAACGGGGAGAACGTTCGGATCGGCCAGTTTGCCGAGCGATTTTATCGCCGCGATGCGAATTTCGACGTCGTCGTGGCGGAGCATCTCGACGAGCGCCGTCGCCGGATTAGACGGAAGTCCACTGCGGGCGCCGTCGCCCATCATCGCCTCCCACGCTTCGCGCTGCTCCTCGTGGCGGCGCATCCGCTCGAGAATCTGGAGCGCCGGCCCGCTGACCTGCTTGGTGTCGGGATCCTTGAGGCATTCGAGCAGATAGGGAACGGCCTCCGTCCTGCCATAAGCCGCCAAACAGGCCACGGCTCTACCCCTCATGTAGACATCGGGATTATTGATCGCGATCTGCCCCACGTGGCCCAGAAGGTTGGCGGGGCTGAAACGTTTGATGAGATCGAGAGCCTTTCGAGAGGTGCTGCTGTTCTGCGCATCGAATTCACCGTTCAGCGCCGCAATGAGAATCGACTCGGCTCTCTCTTGAAGGGCCGCTTTGCTCGAATCGTCTCTCTTCGAATCTTCCTGAGCTTTTCCGAGCATGTACTCAACGGACCGCTCGAAGAGATAGTAACAATCTCCAAACTTCAGGGCAGCGGCCATCGCCTCGAGATCATCGTCATCGTTGATCGCGATCTCCTGGGAGGCCCGGGAGCGCAACCGCGGATGGATCACCGACAGGTTCAGGATGCCGCGACAGAGACGTTGCCGATCTCGAGGGGCGAAATTTCCGAATTTTGCTCCCGCTTCCTTTTCCGGAATCCCGCGCGATCTATCGAATAAGAATTCGAAATTCGATTTGCTCTGAGTCTTGAAATCCATCTCGATTTTGGTGACCACGTCCATTGGTCCGTCGCCCGCGCCCGGTTCAAGACCGGCCAGGTAGGCCAAGACTGGATCAACGACGTCGGCGCCGCCCCCGAGAAGCAGAGCGGGTAGAGCCATGTGGCGCACGGCGAGATCGGCCGACTCATCGGACAGAAGGGAGATCAGAAAATCCGCCGCCGCCTCGGTGCCGTTCATGCTGGTGGTCAGGTAGTACACCAGGAGCGCACGCGTGTCGTGATCGACGTCGGGCCAGACCGCTCTGAGCTCGTCTTCCAGACCGAGATCTTTCAAGGCCGCAGCGTCGACGCTGACGATTCCCTCGAGCACGTTGTACTTGAGGCTCACCGACTCCTCTTCGACGAGCCAACGCAGGGCGCGGGTGAGATTTTCCCGCGATTCTCTCACGATCGACTCCATGCTCGGCGCGTACCGGTTGCTCATCGAGCCTATCTTGGTGTACCACATGGGAATCAGGGACATGACCTTTTCAGATTTCGGAGCGGTGGCTTCGAGAAGATCACCGAAGAGCTCCAACCTGTCCTTGAATTGACTATACCGTTCAGGATTTTTGAACACGATCCGGCCGATCTCGGCGGCGAGATCGGGCATGCTCGATTCGCGCCATCGGCCCAGGTACTTCAAAATGTACTCCACGTTGTTATCCTGCCAGCCGTCGAGACTCTCGATCTGGGATAGAAGCTCGATCAGCCAATCCGGTTTCGAATTGCGGTAGGAATCGGAGACGAGGACCCAAATCTTCTCAAACATCGCTTCCTGGCCTCTGATACTCAGATGGGGCCAGAGGCGCAGGGCGAATTCACGGTCGAGACTCAATAGCGCCACCATGGTCTTCCTCGTCCTGCCATTCACGAGCAGGTAGTCGTGAAGGCCAGGGTGTCTCTGTTCGAGTATCCACTGCCGTACCTCGCCCGGGACACCGAATCCCTGGCAGACGTCAAGGATACCCAGAGCCTCGTCTTGGCCTCCCGTCGGCGAATATGTAAAGGCCCCCCCCTGGTATCTCCAGATACGCATGGGCTCCTCGATCGCACTCAAGGCGTTTTCCAAAATGCGGAGTGCGCCCTCTCGGCCAGGATCCATGTCGCCCCTCTTGATCAGCATCTCGATCAAGCGCCACGGTTTCGTGATCCGACCGTCCGCCGAACGCGCCGCCCAGGCGCAGAGCGCATCGATACAGGCGGGATCGGACGGATCGGGGCAGTCGGCGATCCCGCCAAGAAGCTTGCTCACCACCTCGGCGCTCTCGTTTTGCAGAACGGACGAAACAAAGGTCGCCCAGAGCGGGGGCGGTGCGTGGACGATCGCCCGGGAGATCGTGTTCGACTTGCCTCCCGCGGCGTCGTTGGCGTTGCGCGCCCACTTCTTGATGAAACCGATCTGCGTTTCCGCCGACAAAGGGCTGAACGCCGTGTAGGGACAGTTCGCGGCAAAATAATCGCTCACCGCGGCCGAATGGTCTTCGATGATGGTTCGCACGATCTTTTCAAACCTATCGATCGGCAGGCGATCGGCCGAGGCGATAAAAAACGCTCGCGGCCCGGAGCCGAGGTTCTGGAGAATTACAGGATCGACGAACCAGAAAAGAGCGAGTTGTTCAAGTAGTTCCACATGGCCGAATTCGGTGCCCAAGAGGAAGGCCATATGCATGGCCGACTTGAGACGATCATAGGACCGGGAATCCAGATCGCGGAGCGGATAGTTTTCACTCAGCGCCTTGAGCGCGATGACCGCAATCTCGTCGAGTGGAAATTCGTCCACGGGGTAACGGCTGAGGCTGTGGGCGATTGCGCCGGCTGCTTCGAAAGCCGCGTCGCGCAGGCGCTCGCTGTCGCTCGTGTAGAATTCGAGAAGCGTGCCGGTGACCTCGTCGATCTGCCCGCCGATCTTGCCGTGAAATCTACTGTAGTCGCGGCTGAAGCAGGAGAGCGCGCCGACCTGAAGCGATTCCTCGGCGTCATCGAGGAGGATCATCAGGGCGGGGACGAGTTCGGCGCACACCCTGCCTTCGGTGAGCCCATCGAGACACCGCTTGCGCAGGGCGAGGTCGGGATCCTTGACGCAGGCGTTGATAAAACCGGGCACACCCTCGCTGACGGACTCGACGAGAAGCCTGAAGGCGAGCACCGACCGGACATAGTCCCGATCGAGGGCGGCCTCTTTCAAGATCGGCACGGCGAGCACACCCATCTTGACGATCTCGTCGCAGGCGTGAATGGCCTTCTCCTCATCGTTGCCTGCGCCCATGTCGAGAAGCTGCCAGACGAGGTTGTCGACCGACGAGGCCGACTCGGGACGCTCTCGGGTGTTGAGGCGCGCGATGCTGGCGAGGAGATCATCGACGGTCTTGATCATCTCGACGGACAGACTGCGCTGTTGCATGGCGTGAAGTATTTTCTCGGCCTCATCGTAGCGACCGAGCTTCATGAGGCACTGGGTGGCTCCGAGCTCGGCCTTTTCGAGGATCTCGGGTGCCGGTTTGCTGTCGACCAACTCACGATAGACATGCAGCGCCTCCTCGTAGTCGCGGTCGACGCGCTCGAGGATCCGCGCCCGTTCGAGAACGACGCCCGCGCTTTCCTGCGCCTCCTCCTGGGGCTGGGCGGCAACGGTTGGTTCCACGTCGGCGGTGGCTTCGCTCGCCCAGTGGAAATAAACAAAAACCGCGATGATCAGAATGACGATCTTGATGAGCAGCTTCATGACTCGAACCTCCATAAGGGATTTTCGCTTTTCTGTTGTGTCACCGGTCGGCGCGACCAGCCCCTTTGACACAAACAGTGTGGGCGATCCTTCCCGAAAGGTTGTCAAATAGGCGTCAAAGCTTTGTCAACGAAATGTAAATTTGGTGAGCTTGGTGAGAGCCTGTGCACCAGACAGACCTCGCCGAGGTCTGCAGGTGACAGGCGGTGCTGTTGGGGAAGAGAGATCTCTCGCAAAGCACGCAAAGGGCGCGGAGAAGAATTTTTTGGGATTAAAGGCAGGTCTTCTCTTAAACCCAAAAATATTTCTTCTTTGCGCCCTTTGCGTGCTTGGCGAGAAAAAAAGGGGGAAGCACCCCCATTCACGGAAAAAACTTGTACCCCACACCATGAATGGTCACAAAGTGCCGGGGATTTTCCGGATCGGGTTCGATCTTCTGGCGGAGCTTGAGCACGTGCATGTCGACGGTGCGCGTCGTCGGATAGGAGTGATATCCCCAGACGCTCTCGAGAAAACGCTGTCGCGAGATCACTTCGCCCGGGTTCTCCACGAAGAGGCGGAGCATCTCGGCCTCCTTGCGCGAGAGGCCGATCTTCTTCTTGCCGCGCCGGATCTGATACCCCTTGAAATCGACGACCGCGTCGCCCACGGTGATCTCGCCCTTGAGCGGCCCGCTCTCGGCCGCGCGCCGCAGCACCGCCTTGACGCGCAGGAGCAGTTCGCGCACGCTGAAGGGCTTGACCACATAGTCGTCGGCGCCGCACTCGAAGCCGGCGATCCGGTCCTCTTCCTCGCCGCGGGCGGTGAGGACGATCACCGGCGTCTCGAGCCTGTCGGCCCGGATCCGCCTCAAGATCTCGAAGCCGTCGATCTTGGGAAGCATCAGATCGAGAACGATCAGGTCGGCACCGCCGGTGAGCGCCCGGCGCAGGCCTTCCTCGCCGTCGGCGGCACTTTCCACGGCATGACCCTCGGAGAGAAAACCCTGCTCGAGGCCGAGACGGAGCGAGGCGTCGTCTTCTACGATGAGAATTCGTGTTTTTTCACTCGTCATGAATTTCATCCACCACAGGTAGATCGATGAGAAAGGTTGAGCCCTCGCTCCCCGTACTCTCGACGCTGAGCGTCCCGCCGCACGCTTCGATCGCCTCGCGCGCAAGGCTCAGCCCAAGGCCCACGCCCGATGGCGCCGTCATGCCCCCCTGGCCGCGCTGGAATCTATCGAAGATTCTTTTCCTCTCGGCCAGAGAAATTCCCGGGCCGCGGTCGCTGATCGCAATACGCACGCGCGCACCGTCGGCGACGGCGCCGATCATAATGGTTTTCCTCTCGCCTCCGTACTTGCGGGCATTGTCGCAGAGGTTGTAGATGGCGCGGGCGAGCGCCATCGCGTCGGCGCGCACCGGGGGCAGTTCGGGCGCGATGTCGACGGTCATCGTGAATCCGTCCTCCTCGGCGACTGCGCCGATGTCGCGGAAGAGATCGGTCAGCAAAGCGTTCAGGTCGACCTCGTCGATCGCATAGCGCAAACCGCCCTCCTCGGAGCGCCGCAGATCGAGAACATTCTCGATCATCGCCGACAGACGGCGGCAGTTGCTCACAATGAGCCGCGTGAAGCGGTGGCGCGTCGCGTCGTCGCTCACGCGATTTTCCTCGAGCAGTTCGGCAAAGGTGCGGATCGACGCCAGCGGCGTGCGCAGCTCGTGGGAGACGGACGCCATGAACTCGGACCGCGCCCGCGCGGCGGCCACCTCGCGCCGCACGGCGCGGAAGGTGGCGAAGCCGAGGACGAGCAGCGCCAGCAAGAGGCTCCCCCCCACGCCGAAGACATAGACGCGCCGCGTGTCGACGCTCTGCTCGAAGGGCGTGCGGTCGACGAGCAGCACCCTGAGTCTTGCGCCCTCGATGCCGGCCGGCGCGGTCTGAGTGCGCAGCGTTTCGCTGGTGGCGCGATCGGTCCGCTCAGCCGACTCCGGTTCGAGAACCACACTGAGCCCGTCGATCTCGTCTTCGAGAGCCTTTCGATCGATGAGCCGCGCCAGTCCCCCCTCGGCGTCGATGGCAAAACCGCGAACATCCGATCCGGTGCAAGCGCCCATCCACAACAGGCCGTCGGACGCAAAGGCAAATCGCCCCAGGCGTCTCATGGTCCGCAGGAGCTGAAAATTTCCCTCGATTATTCCGGCCAGTTCCACGGCGCCCGCTCTCTTCAGGAGACTTTGACGAAGCGTCGGCGGCAGGGACACAAGCCGCGCGGCCACGGCGCGCAGCTCCGAGCTCGAAAGGGGCAGCGCGCCCTTCTCCATTGCGGGAAGAATCCGCGCGCGCACCGCGTCGAGAGCGGGATCTCCCTCGCCCTTCGCCTCGATCATCAGATAGGCCTGGAGTACGAAGGGGAGGTCATCGTCGCTTGGGGCGTCGGCCAGATCGCTGTTCAGCGCCACATCGACGAGTTGGGATCGGATCTCGCCGAAACGGCCGTGCCGCTTGAGAAACGCCGCGCGCGCCAGCATCGTGCGCAGCGCGAAAGGCGGGGCGCTGAATCGCTCCGCCCCCATGCTGTCGAGCACCTGTTCGGCGCCGGCCCCATCCTTCTCGATGAACTCCCGCCGCTCGAAGTCGTCGCGCAGGGCGTTGTAGAGATCGCGCTCCGCCTGGCTTCCCACAAAGTCGAGAACGCGGCGCTCCACCGCCGGCACGGGTCGATGGAACAAGACCTCGATCGCGTCGTTGGTATCGGTGTGAACGTCAAACCCGAAGGGCCGCCCCCCGGGGATCGGACGCTCCGGCGCGATCGAAGAGTCATCGGACACCGGCGACTTGTCGAACCAGCGCTCGATCGCGGCGATCGTGCCGTCCTTTTTGAGGCGCAGCTCTTCGTGGGCGCGCTGCTCCATGAGAATAGCGGCCCGATTGATCTCGGTGCGCGGCGAGAGCCGCTCCCCCACCAGCGCCCAGAGAAAGAGATAGACGAGCGCGCCCGCGGGCAGGAGAAACCCGGCCAGGGTCCAGATCGTCAGGGTTCTTCTATTTCTCTTCACTGGATGTTGGACCTTTGACGAGCGATCGTATTCCCTCGTTTCAGATCACATCATAGACGAAATGGCAACGAGCGCAACCGCCGCTCACGGAGTGAGCGAAATCGCCGGCCCTTGATCATTTTGGCTGCATCACGATTTGAAGCTCGCAAGGGAAACCGCGGGCGAGAGAGACTCTTCTCTGCGCGGTCTGGTGTCCGGGTGCGGTCACGTCGATGACGACCTCGCCCAGTGGAAGGCCGATGTATCTGTACCGGCCGTCGTCGAGGGTCGAACTCCGGCCCTGATACGATCGGTTACAATAGACCCTGACTCCCTCTATCCTCGATCCTGTCTGGTCGAGGACTTCGAGAAAGAGCACACCGCCCGTATCCATGGCGATCGTACCGAGATCGAGTTTCCGGCCCTCGTCGAGGCGGAAGGGATCGGACTTGTACTCCACATATCCATCGGCGCGCACGACGACAAAATACTCGCCGGCCCGAATACCGACGAGCTGGAAGTGCGGTCCGTAGTGGCCGCCGTTGAGTTCCCCGGCGTCGTCGTCGGTCCGGGCATCGCGGAGATACACCCACCACGTGGGACCATCCCTGCCGAAGGGCTCTCCCGTTGCGCGGTCGACGAGCCGCGCGCTGATCGTGCCGTCTGGAAGAACGAGATGGCACGGATAGGGATCGCTCGCGCCCGGGGGAATGACGAGGTCGGGGAAGGAGGGTTCCCCGCCGCCGGCGAGCCGGCCGTTGACGGTCCACCGGCCCGGCTGGAAACCGCGTTTCTCGAAGGAACCGTCAGATTCCGTCACCACGTAGAAGAACTTGAGATTTTCGTCCGCGGCGGGCACGTCGTGGCCGTAGAAATGGATCCGCGCCTCGGCCACCGGTTCTCCCGAGGGCCTCTTCACGGTGCCGCGCACGGTGATGGTCTCCGTTGTTGGGGCGGCCAGTTCTCCCCGCTCGATCTCGATCGTGCTCGTCTGGCCGGCAAAGACCTCACACCTCCGTTTCACGCACACACCGTCGGTGAAGGTGCATTGGACGGTCCACGCACCGATCTCGAGGACACGCGTAGTCGTCCACGCGCCATTCTCGATCGTGATCGTTCCGCAGGTATATCCCGGCCCTCCGTCCCTCTCCATGTCGAGTTTAAACTCGACCATGTCGGGACCGTCGAACCCTGTAAGCTCGACGCGCAAGTTGCCCCACGGTTCGAGCTCGAAGCGCACGCCGTCCGTCGTTTCTCCCTTCTTGACGGTGATGTTGTGAATGAACTTGGGCGGCGCATCCCTGCCGTGCAGCGACAGGTAGTAGATCGCCGCGGGGAGACCTCTGATGTGAAAGCGCCCCATCGCGTCGACCCTGGACGAATAGGATCCTTCGAGCGAGTGGCTGTAGGCGTAGACCGAAACACTCTCCGGCGAGAGTGGTGCGCCGGTGTGGCGGTCGACGAGTTGTCCTCGGATCGCTCCCGTGGCCGAGGATTGCTCGCCGCCGAAAGCGATGTCCAACTCCACGAGGCCGGGCTCGTCGAAGTCAATCGTCTTCCACGTCATCTTCGATCGATCGCCGAACCAGACGTCGACCCGATAACGGCCCAAGGCGAGCTTTTGAAATTCGAACCGCCCCTCGTCATCGACGGATCCCGTTTCTCTCGATCCCGCTCGCATGGAGCCGCTCTCTTCGAGCTCCACGATATGGAGCATCACTCTCCCTCTGAGCGCTTGTTTGCCGTCCAGATCGAAGAGTGTTCCGCGCCAGGTGACATGCTCGGGCTTGGGACCGAAGTTCACTTCCAGATCGCGATCGACGAGCTCTGCAACGATCGTCTCCGGGTAGAAGTGTCTCATCGAGTTTTGTTCGTTCCCGATCAGTCTGGCCTTCAGGGTCAGCCATCCGCTCAGAGCGGGCGCCATGCGGTAGTTTCCGCCATCATCGGTGGTGGCGAAACGATGGAGCGGAATCTCGGGTGAAGTCATCGTGATCTCGACCCCGGGGCAGGGTTCGCCCTGGTCGTCGAGCGCTTTACCGTAGATGGAAAATCCCTTTTTCAGGCGAAGGGCGACAGGTTCTGTGCCATCGCCGGGCGTCACTCTCAACCATGCCTCGGCGTACTCGGGGTGGAGGGCGGCGATCTTCTGCTCCATCGTCAGAAGGCCGCGCAGACGGAACCGTCCCGCGTCATCGGTGATTGTGTGCGGCAGGTGCACTTGG
>Ga0180430_10001963_pt1 | contig 19272 bp, 23 predicted proteins | sample SS_ome_9_FD_132999 | JGI IMG/M metagenome (GOLD analysis project Ga0180430, IMG submission 132999) | Hypersaline lake sediment archaeal communities from the Salton Sea, California, USA - SS_1_S_2 metaG | ecosystem: Environmental > Aquatic > Non-marine Saline and Alkaline > Hypersaline >... | reverse complement strand
TTTGCGGCATCAAGTAAAATATGAATCTCCATCGGCCGCTCTAAGCGGAGGCTTTTCTCCCATTTTGCGTCCTCTTTCAGCTTTCCTTTTAATACTTCCACATGCACGTCAACGTCTTTCAGATGGTTTATGTTTTTCGATAAAAACGTTTTGATTTCTTTTCCGGCTTCTTCTCCAAGCCGCTCCATCAGCGGTTCGTTGAGGTTCTCTTCATAGATACCGTCCGTGTGTACTTCTGGTTGAACAAACCCTCTCAAAGAAATTAGATAGGGATCTTTGCGCTTTTGATCGCCGGTATCCGTGACTTCAAATACATATTCGGAGAACTTGAAATTATAAAGCCCGCTGTCGATCCGTAAGTCTTTTTCAGGATAGCGGTCAGTCAAATAATGCTCAAGCGCCGTTTGAGACAGCTTCTTGCTTACGGGATTTCCGTTGAAGGCGTTATATGCGGCAAGCACAAAAGAAACGAGCAGCACGATCAATACGCTATACAAGATTTTCTTTTTCATCATATCAACTACTTTCTTTCAGCTTTAAGAACAGCCATCCGATCATCATCCCGGCCGCGGCGAAAAAACAGTGAATAACAGCAAGCATGAAAGCGCCAAAGATAGAATACAGCAGGTGCTCCACAACCCCTGTACCGTCGGCTGCATCCCAGCCGGCCAGAATATCCCCCATCCCCCAAATGAAAATCGGCGCAAAGGAGAGGAGAATCACAAGTTTCATATCCCGGTAAAACAAGTACACCGCAAGCCCAAGCACGGCGTACCACAAAATAAAGCCGAAGCTCTCATTTAACAGGGATGTGTGAATCGCGAGAAAAAACGAAATGGCTGTAAACATCAATTGGTACAAGGAGAGCTTCCGATTGATTTTTTTAAACATTTGACTTTCATGAACAGTCGATTCGATATGCTCCTTCGGAAGCTCGGCCTCCGTCATCTTCAAAAGCTTTTGAAGCTCTTCATCGTTTTCGGCCGCTTCCTCAATCCATTCAGCCGACTCTTTGCTTAACAGCCCCTCATGGTATAAAGGAAGCAAATCTTTGAATACACTGCGTTCCTTATTCTTCATCATAGCCCTCCATTTCTTGCTGTAGCTTGAGCTTTGCTCTGTGAAACCCGACCCTGGCATAGTTTTCGGTTTTGCCTGTGAGCATGCCGATTTCTTTAAATGATAATTCTCCGTAGATACGGAGGGTGACAATTTCCTTTGAAGCCTCATCAAGCCGGTTGATTTCCTCGAGAAGCCGCCGCTCTTTCTCGGTTTTCAGAAGGTGTTCTTCAGGAGATAAGCAAGCCGCTTCCTCATGCTGAAATATCGTGTTTGTCCCGGCTTTTGACGCTCCTGAACGAAAGTGTTTTTTCAACACATTTTTAGCAATCGCAAACACCCATGTTTTGATTGTCGACTTTCCCGAAAATGTATGATAGCCTTTCACAGCCTGATAAAATACTTCCTGTGTTAAATCTTCCGCTGTTTCTTTATGAAATGTCTTAACGTAGAAAAAGGCATAAACGGAAGGCTGAATACTCTTGTAGACTTCCTCAAGCTTCATAAAGCCCCTCCCCGGCTGGGCTGCCGCTATTTTTCCATTCACTTATTAGTACCGCTGAACCTCTTTTTGTTACAAAAAATCTCATAAAAAAAGAGGCAAAAATGAATATTTCATTTTGCCTCCGGATATCCCAGCCGCCAAACAAATGCCTTCCAGATCATGCCCTGCCCTTATTCAGGCAAACCCGCCAGCGATTTTAAAAAACTCACTTTCTCTTCAGTTGTTTTCAGGTTCACTAAGCTCCCGGCCTTCATCGACAGCCCGCTTCAGCGCCTGGAGCATATAGCCGATTCCCCGATAGCCCGCCAGCGGGTAAGTGATCTGCTGGCGGCTGCCAAACACGTTCCTCAAAACAGGCCTGTATTTTTTCCCGCCGAGCATGACGATTTCGTCATAATCCATCAGGTTTTTCCGTTCACCTTGCGCCTTCAGCTCATCATCCGCCATAATCTCCGGGTGGTCCATCCCGAATGTGACATCATAGTTTTCAGGAACGATATCTTCCGGTTTTAAAAAACCGTGTTTTGCTGAAAGAATCACCCAATCCGCAAAAAACGTCTGCGCATATGCGCGGCACGCCCGATGAAACGGACTCAGATAGACATCCTTTGCGGCGGACGGGCCGATGCCCGGATCGACATCCCAGATTTTCTTCGCCCCGCACGGGATGATGCAGAGTCTTTTCATCATATGTCCCCCCTTTTGGTTCCGCTAAAAAACGCCTTTAAAAAGGCGTTTTATTTCAGCTTCAGCGATACGACCGATTCGACGTGCGCCGTCTGCGGAAACATATCGACAGGCTGAATGTATTCGACATGGTAATCCTTCGCTAAGTACTGCAAATCTTTCGCAAGTGTTGACGGATTGCATGAGACATAAACGAACCGCTTCGGCTTAACCTGCCTGATCGTATCAAGGAAGGTGCGGTCACAGCCAGTTCTTGGCGGATCGACGATGACGACGTCAGGCCTGAAGCCTTCTTTAGTCCATTTCGGCAGCCAGTGCTCCGCCGTTCCTGTGACATAACGCGCATTATCAATTCCGTGCTTTTTGGCATTTTGGTTGGCGTCATCGATCGATTCTTTGATAACGTCCATGCCGCGGATTTCTTTTGCTCCGTCGGCGATCCACATTCCGATTGTGCCGACGCCGCAGTAGGCATCGACGACTTTTTCGCGCCCGCTCAGTTTCGCCGCTTTTTTCACTTCGTCATACAGCTTGACCGTCTGGATCGGATTAAGCTGAAAAAAAGCGCGGGCGCTCAGCTCAAACGTAACCTCGCCGAGAAATTCCTGAATGACCATATTGCCGGCTAGGAGCCTTGTATCATCGCCGAAGATAACCGATGTCTTGGCTTTGTTGACGTTTTGAATCACGGATGTCACTTCAGGCAGACGCTTTTTGATTTCTTCTGCAATGAGCTCCTTGCGCGGCAGGTCTTCTTTTGACGTGACAATGACAACCTGCACTTCCCCCGTCTCAAAGCCGACCCTCGTCACGATCGTGCGGACGTCGCCCGTTCGCTTCCGTTCGTTGTAGACGGAAATGCCGAAGTCTTCAAGAATCTGCTTGACGGTTTGTGTCGTTTTGTTCGTCGCCGGATGCTGAACGATGCATTCCGTAATCGGGACAAGCCGGTGTGAGTCAAGGCCGTACAGCCCTGCTACCATCTTTCCATTTTTCGAAAGCCCGAGTTGAAACTGGCTTTTATTCCGGTAGTGCCACGGGTTTTCCATGCCGATCGTCGGCCTGATATCCATTTTGCCGATGTCAAAACGGGTGTGCCGTTCGAGCGATTGAATGACGATGTCCCGTTTTCCTTTCAGCTGCTCTTCATAAGCCAGATGCTGGAGCTGGCAGCCCCCGCATTGCTCATAGATGATGCAGGGCGGCTTGACGCGGTGCTCTGAACGCTTGCGCACCTTTTTGACCCGCCCTTCGGAAAATTTCGGATGAACCTTTGTCGCCTCGACGACGACTTCTTCACCCGGCAGTGCGCCGGGGACGAAGACGACTTTTTTCTTGAAGTAGCCGACGCCTTCGCCATTGATGCCGAGGCGCTTGATCGTCAGCGGAAATTGCTGTCCGACTTTTAATTCTGCTGATGATCCTTTTTTGTCACGTTTCACTGATGTTCTCTCCATTTCTACTCAATGCTCCTCCATAAATACAAGGAAGCATAGCTTAAATAAGGGTGCCATTCTTTGCTCATTTCAAGCATTTGTTCTTTTGTCGGTTTATCGTTTAAGCCAAAATGGCGTTTGATGGCATTTTGGATGCCGATATCGGCGGCCGGAAACAGATTGGGACGGCCGAGTCCGAACAGCAGAACGTTTTGGACGGTCCACGGGCCGATGCCTCTTATTTTCACCAGCTTTTCCATAATATCTTCATCTGATAATTGATCAAGCTCATCAAGATTTAAACGGCCGTCTGCGATCATTCTTGATGTATCGATGACGTATTCAGCCTTCCGCATGCTGAACTGAAGTTCGCGCAAGTCGTTATAGTCGAGCTGTGCAATCGTTTCGGGAAGCGGATAAAACCAGACCCCGTCCTTTTGCTCTCCATAAGTGTGAACGAACCGCTCTGTGAGCGTATAAGCAAAAGACAGATTAAGCTGCTGGTGGATAATGCATTTCATCAAGCAATGATACAAATGAAAATCGAGCACCAGCGGCGTTCCGGCATGCTCTGCGAAAATTGATGACAAGCTTGATTGTGAAAAGTGATCCAGTACAGGCTGAAGATTTTCCTCCCATCTGAAGATCCGTTTCACTTCTTTCATCATGGCGTCTCGATCGTCTGTACCGCTGACGGCAAACGCCGGGGCTTCGACAGTTCCCGTCGCCTGCACAGCGACAATCCGGGGCTCTTTGTTTTGATTGCGGAGCGGCAGCTTGACCTCCCTTTTGTCGAGGTTGACCGCATTGAGCGGATCAAGCGAAAGCCTGTCCAAGACGCGGTCAAAATGATACGGCGGTGATACGCTTACAGTTTCCTTCCACATCGCTTCCCATCCCTTTTTCTTCTTTGTCCACAGTATACCATGTTTCAAATTCTCTTAAAAAAGAACAACATTTTATTTTTTCACCGAATGAATCACAGGGCATCGCAGCATCCTATGGAAGCGGAGGGGTGCCGATGATTAAACATTTTGCGATGACAAAGGACGGAAAACTTTTATCTACCGACATCAAAGCAGAAAGGCTGACAGATCAAGATATTGAGTGGTACTGGACGGACTTCGATCAGCCTTCGGATGAAGAAGTCTCTTTACTCAAAAGTCAGTTTCACTTTCACCCTTTAGCAGTTGAGGACTGCGTTCATCATTTGCAGCGTCCGAAGCTTGATCAATACGAAGAATATCTTTTTTTCGTCATACACGCGTTGAATCAAAGGACGCTGGCGTCTGAAGAAGTTGACTTATTCGTTGGAAAAGATTTTATCGTCACATTTCACTTTCATCGTTCAGACGGTATTGAAAAAGTAAGAAGACAGCTTTCGGAAAACAGCGAGTTGTGGAAAAAAGGACCGAGCCATATCGCCTATATGGTCATGGATCAGCTTGTGGACGAATATTTCCCGATTCTTTACAAAATAGAAGACCGCCTCAATGAAATTGCTGAAAGCGACAGCAGAAAAACGTATGGAACGCTGATGAATGAAGTGTTTGATATCCGGAGCGACCTTCTAAAGCTTAGGAAAACAATCATTCCGATGCGGGATTTGCTTTACCGCATTTTAAACATTGAAATTTCAAAAGAAAACCGCGAACGAAAAGCGTATTACAGCGACATTTACGACCACCTCTTGAAGCTGACCGAAATCGTCGAAAACAACCGCGACATGACCGCCGATTTAAGGGACAGCTACCAGACGCTCAACTCCAACCGGATGAACGCCATTATGATGACGCTGACGATCGTCTCAACGATTTTTATTCCGCTCACCTTTATTGCCGGAGTGTACGGCATGAACTTTGACAACATGCCTGAACTGCATTGGCGCTACGGCTATTTTTTCATCCTCGTCATGATGGGAGCCGTTGTCGCCGGCATGATCTTCTGGTTCCGGCATAAAGGATGGTTTGACATTTTCAAGTAAAACCGGAAACCTTTTTCCTCTCTGTTCGACTATTTCTATAACTGAGGGGGGAAAGAAATGAAGGTACATACAGGGCTTGTTGGCATCTTCTTGATCGTTCTCGGCTTGTTGATTAGCGCCGAAAATCATCAAAGCGTGTCTGCTGCAGACGCGCTTTCGGACTTTTTCAGACTGCCTGTCCGCAATTTAGTGGTTCTGATCTGCATGTTGATGCTCATCATCGGCTTCATTATGGCGTGGCGCCATTATTATGGAGTACCGTGGATCCGCTTTAAGCTGTTTTTGTTTATTATCGGCATTTCAGTATTTTACCCGCTGGTCACAGAACAGCTGATGCTCTTTCAAAAATGGAATGCACAAGGCGATGATGCCGTGGAATATATGAAAAAGAGAAGCACTTGCAGCTATCAGAGCGATATGGAGGAAGGAAACATGGACTGTGAGGTGAAAGTGAACAATTACGGAAAAAAGACCGAACGCATCCAGCTCATCCCTGATATAACGAGCGAATTTGACTTTCAGCCGGAAGAGCTGGAACTGTCTCCGCATTCACAAGAGACGTACAGCGTCACCTTTAAGGCTCCGGGAAATGAGGATGTGTATGAATCAGGGATAGAAGAAGAGCCGAGGATGAAGGTTGAAGTGGTGAAATGAGCGACTTCACTCGAGTCAAGCAGCACGCTTTTGGAAACTTTTAAAAATATTACATGGAAGAGAAGGTTTAGAAGTAAAAGGTATACAGAAAAAACGAACTGCAAACAGCCGCTTCACAAACTAATAGACAAACCTCAAAGAAAAAAGCCGCTCCTTCACGGAAGCGGCTTTTCGTCTATTAATCGCGATAAGATTCTGCAATCGCGTTGGCGGCGACGATCGCATTGTAGACATCGTCAGGGGTGACTGGGAACGGCATGTTGCCCATTGTGTCGCCTTCTGCGCAAGCGCTTTGAGCGACTTGGCGCCATTCTTCTTCGACAAATTCGTCGACTCCGAGGTCTTTTAATGTCAACGGCAGACCGACGCCTTTAATAAAGTCAATCACGGTCTCCAGCTCTTCGGCCGGCGCGTTTTCAAGAACGAGCTGTGCCAAAAGGCCGAACGTGACTTTTTCGCCGTGCTGAGCTCTGTGCAGAGAAGGAACGGCTGTCATTCCATTGTGGATCGCATGTGCGGCGGCAAGACCGCCTGATTCGGCGCCGACGCCGCTTAAATAGATGGTCGCTTCAATTGTGTCTTCAACGGCGCGTGTAGAAACGCCATGCTTGATCGCCTGCATCGCTTTTACGCCGTTTTCCAATAGCGTATCATAGCAAAGGCGGGCAAGTCCCAATCCAGTTGTTGAAGGCTTCATCAGCACGAGGTTGTCGCCGTTTGCTTTAAAGCAGGCGCGCGCTTCAAAATACGTCGCCAAGGCGTCTCCGATACCGGCTGCGAAAAAGCGCGGCGGCGCGGATGCCAAAATGTCAGAATCCGCGAGAACGACATCTGGGTTCGTCGGCAAAAACAGATATCGATCAAACGATCCGTCATGTTTATAAATGACAGCAAGGGCCGTACATGGAGCATCTGTTGAAGCAATTGTCGGGAAAATCACAACCGGCAGCTTCTCGTAATAAGCGGTGGCCTTTGCTGTATCAAGCGTTTTTCCCCCGCCGATCCCAACGATGATATTAGCGCCTGCATTGCGTGCAAGCTCCCGGTTACGATCGATTTCTTCCTGTGTGCATTCGTAATTGAATTTTTCAAAAACAGCTTGATTGCCGGCTTTCTGAATCGAATTCCCCGCTTCTTTTTGAGCGCGTTCCAAAATGAATTCATCGCAAATGATATATGCGTGATCACCATAATCTTCAATGTAATCGTTCAAGTTCTCAAGGAGTCGTTTTCCTGTAATAAATTTTTTAGGCGATGTGACTGATTTTACTAATTTTGACATGGTAATTCCCCCTTCACTATCAATGATATACCTATTTTCTTTTTAAATCTAGTAATATATGTATATAGAATGGATTTTTATTCTATGGAATTGACTAGGGGAAATAAAAGAGCCTGAACCATCAACTTTTCCGCTCAAAGCAAAAACCCCGTCTCAGCGTCCGGGTCATTTCTTTCAAAAGGGCTTTAGCATCATAGATTTTTCAAACATCAGGTCATCAAGGCTTTTAAATGTATAGCCTTCTTTTTTTAAGTCGGTGATCGCCTGATCAAGCGCTTCGGCATTGTCTTTCGAGACGGTGTGAAGCAAATAGACGGCGCCGGGATGGGCCTGTTTCATCATATTGTCGTACGCATAGCGCCACCCTTTTTGGGCATTGATTTTCCAATCGACAAAAGCAACAGACCAGAATACCGTTTGATAACCGAGCTTTTTCGTTTCTGCAAGCACCCGCTCGCTGAAAACGCCCCGAGGCGGCCTCAGGTAGAGGTTGTTTTTTTCGCCTGTGATTTTGTAAACCTCCTCATCGACCGATTCCAATTCCTCTTGTATCACGCGGCTTGTTTTCGTCGTGAGATCCGGATGGTGATAGGAAAGATTCCCGATGATATGTCCTTCCTCGGCCATTCGCTTGATCAGCTCCGGCTGATCTTTGACAAAATGGCCCGTTACAAAAAAGGCAGCTTTGACGTTTTGTTTTTTCAGAACATCAAGCACCTTAGGGGTGTAGCCGTTTTCATAGCCGTTATCAAAGGTCAAATAGATCGTTTTTTCCTTTGTGTTGCCCAAATAAAAGGCGTCGTACTGCTGCAAAAGGCTGTTCAGCTCTTGTCCCGCATCTGCCGGCCGATGGTTTTTGCTTTTTGAAAAGCCCCAATGGATCGCCTTGTTGGAAATCGCTTCAGCATTGCCGCTGAAGGCCAGCATCAGCAGGAATCCGCAGCATAAGGCATAGAATCGTTTCATCATCTTCTCGCTCCCAGTTTTATTTTTTCTTATTGTGCAGAAGGGCTGAGCTTTTCATACCAAGCAACACTTGGAAAACAAAAAAACCGCGGCAAAGAATGCGGCGGTTTTATTTCCAGTCTTTTTTAAAGCGCTCGTATTTGGCTTCCAAGTCGTCGAGCATGCTGATCAGTCTGTCAATATCTTCAAGGTCGGTCGATTCCGGGTCTAAAGAATCGATGACTGACATAAACATATCCAATCTGTTTTTTAAATAATTGACTTGCTGTTCTTTGTCATGTACTGCGTTACCCATGATTCTCCTCCTTTTGTTCCTTTATCGTAGCCTATAAACGGCCTTTTTTCAATCATCCATGACTTGCACGCCTCAAGGATCAGGTCTAAAATGAATAGTTGGGCTATATTAGTATGTCCTATCATAAAGGAGTTAGATATGTCATGACAGAAAAAACGCAGGTTCGTCCGATTACCCCGGAATATGATCCGTGGGAAGCCTACATGGACGTTGACCAATATGGAGATATACAGCTGACGAACGTTGAATTTACGACGACGACTCTTTGCAATATGCGCTGCGAGCACTGCGCCGTCGGGTATACGCTCCAGACGAAGGACCCGGACGCGCTGCCCGTCAGCCTTCTGTTGAAACGGCTTGATGAGATTCCCCGCCTTCGTTCTTTAAGCATTACTGGCGGCGAGCCCATGCTTTCATTAAAATCCGTAAAGGAATATGTCGTTCCTTTATTAAAATACGCTCATGAACGCGGCGTGCGAACGCAGATCAACTCAAACTTGACGCTCGATATCGGGCGCTACGAGCTGATCATCCCCTACCTTGATGTGCTTCATATTTCCCACAACTGGGGAACAGTCGAAGACTTTGCAGAAATCGGCTTCTCCATGATGGATAAAAAGCCGACGTTTGCCCAGCGGGCGCGCTATTTCGAAAAAATGATCGAAAACAGCCGGACGCTTGTTGATGAAGGGGTTATGGTATCCGCCGAGACGATGCTCAACAAACGGACGCTTCCTCACATCGAGCATATTCACCGGCAAATTGTCGACGACATGAAATGCCAGCGCCATGAGGTTCACCCGATGTATCCGAGCGATTTTGCAAGCGCGCTTGAATCTTTAAGCTTACAAGACATGAGGAAAGCGATCCACCGCCTTCTTGACATTCGCGACGAAAATACGTGGATGCTGTTCGGCACCCTGCCGTTTTACGCATGCAGCCCTGATCCTGAAGACCACGCTCTTTTACAGCGGCTGCGCGAAGCGAAAAATGTCACGGTCAGAAACGACCCTGACGGCAGATCGCGCCTGAACGTCAATATTTTTGACGGCAATATCATCGTGACCGATTTCGGAGATACTCCGCCGCTCGGCAACATTCAAACCGACAGCCTGCCAAGCGCCTATGCGAAGTGGAGAAAAACAGAGCTTGCCAAGGAGCTCAACTGCCACTGCCCGCACGTCCGATGCCTCGGGCCGAATGTGCTCGTCAAAAACAGCTATTATCAAGATGTTGATTTTACTTCCAGAACAGCAAGAGTATGAAAAAGCAAGCCGCAAAAGGCTTGCTTTTTTATTTCGGCTGATGGCTGAGCTGAAAGCCGAATGTGAGGTGATCCTGTACAGGAATCCAGGCGCCGATTCCTTGCGAGGTGATATTTTTGACGACCAGCTTTCTTTTGTTGCCTTTTAATACAATGTACACTTCACCGTAGGTGACCTTCCCTTTTTCATTGACGGCAGGTGCATAGGCGTGTAAATTCCCCAGCTTTTTCGGCTGCACTTTATAAATCTGATCGCGTTTTGTGCCGGCGCCGACGACTGTTTCAAAGGCGAGCGGCAGCTTTGTTTTTTCCATGGCTTCAAGCATCATCATGTTTTTGACATCGTCCGCTTTCGGGACTTTCGCTGTTAAGCCGCCTTTGATTTTGCTCGTCTGTTCCTGGGAATACGTGAGTTCGGCAGGTGCTTTCCCGCCCCGGTTGTCAAAGCGGTTCGTGTTGATTTTGCGGTATTCCCAGTTCGCAACGGTTTCATTCGAGGTATACCCGAGCGCCCATCTGCCCAAATAGATCGTCGCTCTGTAGCCGATTGCCAGCGGTGTGCCGGAAATGCTTGACTCATTCAGCATTTTGATGAGATGCGGATTTTCAATCGCGATATCGGTTGTTTTCAGCAGCTCTTCGGCCAGTTCGCTCGGCTGCAACCTCGGCTGATCCTGGGAGGCGTTAGGGTATGTGTTCTCTTTGGAAATATTCGTGACAGAGCTTGGAATCTTGATCGGCTTGGCTGCATCAGCTTCCTGTACAGCGAAAAAACTAAAGGATAAAAACGCAGTTAGCGTAAAACACAAAAGCTTTTTCATACTATCACTCTTTCTGTTTCTTTTCCCTTATTGTTTTCCGGATGCTCTCCGTTTATCCCAATTTTTTTAAAGAAGGAAAAAACCGATTCCCATGATGATATAAGCAGCCAGCAATGTCGCGCCCTCAAACCAGTTCGTATCCCCGTCGTTTGAAATGACGATCATCAAAAGGACGGCGGAAGCCATGGCGACGAGTTCCGGCAAGGTAAAGACGAGTGGCATGCTCACTGGAAATAACAAAGAGCTGATTACAAGAACGGGTGCGACAAACATCGCGATCTGCAGCGTTGATCCGATCGCAATTTCAACTGCGACATCCATTTTGTCCTTATAGGCCATAATGACGGCGGAAGCATGCTCTGCCGCGTTTCCGACGATCGCGACAATGATGACCCCGATGAAAAGCTCCGACCAGCCGAATTGTTCGTCCACCGTATCAAATGTGTGGACGAGGTGCTCGGAAATGTAGGCAACGGCAATGGTCGCCAAAAATAAAATCAATGTTGCCCTCTTTCCCGACCATTCCGGCTCTTCATGTGATTCTTCCCGCTCATTTTGATTCGTCTGGTAAACCCCGCGGTGGCTGACAAGCTTGAAATAAAGCGCTGCCAGGTAAAGCAAAATCATGATGATGCTGATGCCGACGCTCATCGACAGCTTCCTCGGCTCTGTCATTTCGGCTGAAAATACTTCTGGGATGACGAAAGCGACAATCACTGCGAACATGAGCAAACCTGAATTGTGTCTCGCATCATACACGTTGAATTCCTGGCGCTTATATTTCAGGCCCCCGATGAAAAACGACAGGCCGGCGACCAGAAGAAGGTTGCCGAGGACAGATCCTGTCAGCGATGCGAGCACAATGCCGGTCAGTCCTTCCCGCAACGCGAAGATCGAAATGATCAGCTCAACGGCGTTTCCGAACGTCGCATTTAAAAGGCCCCCGATCCTCGGACCCGCAATAATCGCAAGGCTTTCGGTGGCTCTTCCCATATAGCTTGCAAGCGCGATAATCGTCAGGCAGTATATGATGAACAATAAAACCTGCGGCCAATGCAACATGCTCCCTGCGACAGAAAGGGGAACTCCCGCAGCCATCATCCAAAAGAAAAAACGGCCCATTTTTCATTCCTCTTTTCTTTTTTGGTGTAGGTTATTTTTGTGCGAACTTTTCAGTTTATATACAGCATACTGATCTATTCCGCATTAACGCAGGTTTTTAAACATCAGCGAATCTGAAATGTTTCGATGATCTTGATGCTGTTTTCAACAGACCTCACCATGGCACAATTTTTCATCGCTACTTTCAGCGCCTTTTGAATTTGTTCTGCACCGAGGTTTTCTCCCTTCAATATGAAGTGAAGATGAATGCTTTTGATGCGGCCCGCCTCTTCGGAAATGCGTTCTTCTTTTGTCTCGATGGTCATATCTTTCAGCTGTATCCTTTTCTTTTCCAATATGTTATGAAGAACGGTTCCGCTGCATGCCGCAATCGAAGCGGCCAGCAATTGATAAGGCCTGAATCCTGCTTCTTCATTGCCTGATATCTTAAGCTTTCCATATTCCAGATCGGCCTCAAAGCCGTTCTGATTCCACACGATTTCCATGATTCACACCTCTTTTGACAGAAAAAGAAAAATCGCCTTGCCTAAAAACTTGTGAAAGTTGTACGATCAAAGAAGGATTACGGATAAGGAGAATCGGCCGATGACTAGATTTCACTTTTTCATTCTCGTTTTGATTGTCAGTATATCAGGTTTTTCGCAAGGGATGCTCCTTCCGGTCATCTCTGTTATTTTCGAACAGGAAGGCCATTCGGCTGCGCTGAACGGTCTTCATGCGACAGGCCTCTACATCGGCGTCCTGATCGCTTCGCCGTTTATGGAAGCACCGCTTCGCAGGCTCGGTTTTAAACCGCTGATCGTCATCGGCGGGGTGATGGTCTGCGCGAGTTTGTTCGCCTTTGTTTTTATTCAGTCGTTTATCGTCTGGTTCTTTTTACGGCTCTTGATTGGAATCGGGGATCATATGCTGCACTTTTCAACGCAAACTTGGGTGACCACATTATCGTCTGAAAAAAACCGCGGCCGCAATATCTCTTTGTACGGCCTTTCGTTTGGTTTGGGATTTGCTGCCGGTCCTTTTTTAACGCCGCTTGTCAACATTGCCCCGTCATTGCCGTTTATCGTCTCAGGTGCATTCAGCCTGCTGGCGTGGCTGTTTATTTTTTGCCTTCAAAACGATTTTCCTGAGAAAAGCGGCTCTGAAAGCCGCAGCGATAACAGCTTGAAGCGCTTCGTCCAAGCCTTTCTGCTAGGATGGGTCGCGTTTTTGCCGACATTCGGCTACGGCTTTTTGGAAACCGCCCTGAACGGCAATTTTCCCGTCTACGCGCTCCGCTCGGGCATTTCCGTCGAAGGCCTATCAATTATTCTTCCGGCTTTTGCGATCGGAAGCATCGTCTTTCAGTATCCGCTCGGCGTGTTGAGCGACAAGTATGGAAGACGAAATGTGCTCCTTGTCATATTGGCTGTCGGGGCAGGCTGCTTCTTTGCGGCGGGCTTTTCCGATTCCGTCCCCTTGCTTGCGGCATGTTTTTTCATAGCCGGAATGGCTGTTGGATCAACTTTTTCACTCGGCATCAGCTTTATGGCCGACCTGCTTCCAAAACGCCTTCTCCCGGCCGGAAACTTGATGTGCGGAATCACCTTCAGCTTCGGAAGCATTTTCGGCCCGGTTGCCGGCGGCTGGTATATGCAGACATTTCATAACAGCAATCTGTTTTATTTGATTACAATCGTGATGGTTTTAATCTGGATCGGGGTGCTCTTTGGCAGAACGAAGAAAAACGGCGCTCTCGAACAATCTGAGGCGGCGCCAATGTAAAAAAGGCCGGTTGCTTACTATAGGCAGCCGGCCTTTTCGAAAACGTCAGGCAGTTTTAATGATATCCGTTTTGTCCGTTGGCGCTTCCGCTCGTTTTGTTTTTCGAACTTTGCTTTGAATTTTGTTTATTATGGCTGCCGCCTTTTTTCGTGTGTTTTGTCATGATGATCCCTCCGCTTTTGAACTCATGAAACGTTCTTTTATAGATTGCTCATTTCCGCGGATTTTCTTCAGGAATGATTTTACGTTTATGTAAAAGGGCATTGATCTCCCCTCCAAGAATAATCATCATTCCGCTTAAATAAAACCAGATCATCAGGACGATGATGCCGCCGAGGCTTCCGTATGTTGCGCTGTAGTTTGCAAATTCACTGACGTAGTATGAAAACAGCATGCTGACGAGGATCCAGCCGGCTGTCGCTGCAACGGCTCCCGGAAGCACGAATTTAAATGACAGCCGCTTATTCGGGGCAAAAAAGTATAAAGCCGTAAAGACGATCAGCAGCACAAGCGGGCTGATTCCCCAGCGGAGCGCTGACCATGCCGCTAGAAACATTTCCGGCGTACCGTCCAGATTGGCGATGAAATGGCCGATGGCCCTCCCGAATACCGGAAGAAGAAGCGCGACCAATATGGTGAAAACCATCGCGGCGGTCAGGAGGAGTGATGTCAGCCGAACCATGATGAATGAGCGGTTTTCCTCCACTTCATAAGCATGATTAAAGGCCCTGACAATCGCGTTCAATCCGTTTGACGCAGACCAGAGCGCCGCGATGATCCCGAAAGAAAGCAGGCCCCTGTTTCCTGTATTGAGCGTCTCTTCAATAACGGACATCGTGTCTTCTGGAGCATACTGTTCAATCAGCCCGATGACATCGCCCGTTTTGACAGGCAGGTAGCCGATCAAAGTCAATAGGAAAATCATAAACGGAAACAGGGACAGCAGGAAAAAGTAGGCAAGTTCCGCCGATTTGCTCGGCCCTTCATGAAGGAAAAAACGCCAAGCCAGCTCTTTCAAAAAGCTCATTCTTTTTCCGGCTCCGTACGCCCTTTGGATTTAGCTGTGAAGTGATCCCTCGTTTCCTCGATCAAACCGATCACTTTTGGCGTCGTCTCTTTCAGTTCTTTCATCTGTTGATTTAAGAAGCTTAAATCGTCCGATATGGAAGCGGTCAGTTTTTTGGCTTCGTCCATTTTTTCTTTCACGCATTCGGTGAACATTCCGGGATTTGCGCGGTAAAGGCGGACTTTGTTTTTGCACGCGTCAAGCTTTGCGCCGCACGCTTCTCTGGTCGGTTTGTGCAGCAGTGACATAACCGCCCCGACCGAAGCGCCGAGGAGGATATTTCTGATGAAAACGCGGTCGCTTTTCATAAAAAATCTCTCCCTTCGTTTTTTTATAATTTGTGTTCTTTTCGAATGTCCTTTAGCAATTCGCTGCATCCTTTCGCGACGAGTTCGTACACCTCATCAAAGTTCCCGGTGTAGTATGGATCAGGAACATTTGCCGTCTCACAGTCCTCGACATAGTCGAGCAGCCTCCGGATGACGGCTTTGCTCCCGTAGCCGGCAAGGCTTCTCACATGGCCAGCGTTTTCGGCATCCATCGCGATGATATAATCGAACGCTTCCGGGTCTTTGTCGGTAATCTGCCTCGCGTAAAGGCCTTCGCAGTTGATCTTTTTTGCAGATAGCAGCGACCGTGTGCCTTCATGAGGCGGTTTTCCGACATGCCAGTTCCCTGTCCCCGCCGAATCGGCTTCAATTCGGTTCTCCAGTCCGCTTTTTTTGAGCATGTCGTTAAATACAGCTTCTGCCATCGGAGAGCGGCAAATATTGCCGAGGCAGACAAATAGCACTTTGATCATCAAACAAGAGCCTCCTCTATTCTTTCCCCACATTTCAGAAAGAAAAAACACTTTTGCTTTTATACTAAAGATTTTTTTGTTTTTTTCAACTTTGGGAAGAAAAGATGACAATGCTATTGACAAATCTAACGAACTTTCAGAATATTCTAGTTAGACACAAAATTAAAGGGGGATATTTCGCCTATGGATTTTATTTCACATATTGTAGATACAATGAACGGTTTTTTATGGGGACCTCCGCTTTTGATCCTCATTGTTGGAACAGGTATTTATTTGACTTTCAGGCTGGCTTTTTTGCAGATCAGACTTTTGCCTTACTCATTAAAGCTTGCCTTTTCAAGACGTCAGGATAAATCCTCCGAAGGCGATATTTCCCACTTTCAGGCGTTGATGACTGCCCTTGCCGCTACGGTCGGTACCGGGAATATCGTCGGTGTCGCCTCAGCGGTCATTGCCGGAGGGCCTGGCGCCGTGTTTTGGATGTGGCTCGCCGCCTTTTTCGGAATGGCCACGAAATATGCCGAAGCGGTGCTTGCTGTCAGATTCCGCGTGAAAGACAAAAACGGCGAAATGTCAGGCGGCCCGATGTATTATTTGGAACACGGCCTCAAGCAAAAGTGGCTTGGTGTGTTATTTGCCATATTCGGGGCGTTTGCCGCTTTCGGAATAGGCAATATGGTTCAGTCAAATTCTGTATCCGGAGTCATGAGCTCCACATTTTCTGTGCCTGCCTGGGTAACCGGCATCATTGTCACGATTTTTACAGCACTTGTTATTCTCGGTGGGATTAAAAGCATCGGCAAAGTCACCTCGCTGTTCGTGCCGATCATGGCTTTATTTTATGTCATCGCCGGGTTGATCATTCTTGTCACAAACTTTGAACTTGTCCCAGGCGCGGTTGGTTTAATTTTCTCTGACGCGTTTACCGGCCAGGCCGTGGCAGGAGGCGCAATCGGAACCGTGATCCGCTGGGGCGTGGCGCGGGGCGTATTTTCAAATGAAGCAGGGCTCGGCTCGGCGCCGATCGCGGCAGCCGCGGCAAAAACTGATATGCCGGCTCGCCAAGCACTTGTCTCTATGACCCAGGTTTTCATCGACACATTGATTGTCTGCTCGATTACGGGGATATCGATTGTCATGGGAAACATGTATCTGACAGAAAAAAACGATGCGCTGACATCGATGACATTCGCACATTTTCTCGGCCCTGCGGGATCGACAATCGTTGCGATCGGACTGCTGCTGTTCGCTTATTCGACGATTTTGGGCTGGTCGTACTACGGAGAAAAATGCTTCACCTACCTGCTGAATGAAAAATATGCGATCGTCTACCGTGTCATCTTTGTGATCGCCGTCTTTTTCGGAGCGGTCTTTAAAAATGACTTTGTCTGGGCGCTCGCCGATATGCTGAACGGTCTGATGGCGATACCGAACCTGATCGGCCTGCTCGGTTTGACAGGGATTGTCATCTATGAGTCCAAACAGATCCTTGCCAAAATCAAAGCCGAAAAAGCGGAAAAGCAAAACAGCGTATCCGTTTAAACCGGAGATGCTTTTTGACAGCCGTCCTTTTCTTCTCGCTTAATTCTGTTACAATAAAGACTACAAAATCAGTGAGAAAGGATGTGCCTTCTTGTCAGAGCAGAAAACAGCCGAGCTGAACAAAATGATCGAAGAGATCTCGCAAAAACTAAACATGCTGAACATCGGCGTCATCAAAGCTGAAGCCTTCAGCAATGAAAAGCTTGAAGATCTTGAATACCTGCACAAAATGGTGATGAAAAAGAAATCTTTCAGTCCGAGCGAAATGCAGGCAATCGCAGAGGAACTGGCTGCACTCCGAAAATAAACATAAAAAAGACCGGAAATCTATTCCGGTCTTTTTCATTAGCCGAGCAGCTTCAAAGATTCGCGTGTAAACGCAGGGATGTCGTCAGGCGTCCGGCTTGTGACAAGCTGGTTCTGGCAGATGACAACTTCCTCATCCTTAAATTGAACCCCGGCGTTTTCCAAATCGACTTGAATCGATGTGTAGCCTGTTGCACTGCGTCCGTCCAGAGCCTTGGCGGTGATTAATAGCTGCGGGCCGTGGCAGATCGCAAACACCTGTTTTTTGTCATCCATAAAGGATTTCGCAAACGATACGAAACGCTGGTCGGCTCTGAGAATATCCGGCGAAAATCCGCCCGGAATCAACAGCGCGTCAAAATCGGCCGGGCTGACTTCATCAATGGACGCATCTGTTTCCACCTGCGCCTCGCCTTGCTTGCCTTTCAGCGTTTTGCCTTTCTCTTTTTCAATAACCGTAAGCTGGTGCCCGGCGTCTTTGAACGCTTTCGCAGGCTCGGTATACTCCGAATCCTCAAAGTAATCTGTCAGAACAACTGCAATGTTTTTGCTCATATTGATCACCCTCCCAAAAGCTTCTGTCTACATAAATCCATTTCCCCCTGCCACACTAAATAAAACATCCACACGTTCCTCGCGACAAAGTACCTAAGTCACCCGGCAGACAGGGACAGACTTTGGAATCATTTTCTGAGTGTTTACAATATTCGCAACGAAAGTTCTACAAAACTTTACAAAAAGTTCTTACAATAGAAATTGTTACTCTAATCTGAAAGGTGGAGAAATGGTGGGAATACAGAAAAGACGGTTTTCAAGGAAAAACATTCTCCGTATTCTGCTAACCTCAGTGATGATACTCAGTTTACTCATTCCAAACACCCAGACATATGCAGAAGAACCAAATGAACACCCGCTGATCAACCTCAGCATCCTGGGTACGACAGATATCCACGCCCATATCATGGACTATGACTACTATGCCGACAAAGAGACGGCAGAATTCGGACTGGTCCGCACGGCTCAGCTGATCGAAAAGCACCGGAGCCGGAATCCGAACACGATTCTTGTCGACAACGGCGACTTAATTCAAGGGAACCCTCTAGGGGAATATATCTTCAAACATGAACGTGAAGCAATTATCTCCGGAACGAAAACACACCCGATCATTGATGTCATGAACAAACTGCACTATGACGCCGGCACGCTCGGAAACCACGAATTCAACTATGGCCTTGAATTCCTTGACGGCACGATAAAAGGCGCCGAATTTCCCATTGTCAATGCCAATATAAAAACATCGGACGGAAAGAACAAATATACGCCATATCATATTGAAGAGCGGACGCTGACGGATGAAAGCGGCCAAAAGCACCAGCTTAAAGTCGGCTACATCGGCTTCGTTCCGCCGCAGATTTTAACATGGGATAAAAAGCATCTGGACGGCAAAATCACGGTGCAGGACATCACCGAATCAGCGAAACAAACGATTCCGAAAATGAAGCAAGAAGGCGCCGACGTGATCATTGCGATCGCCCACTCCGGAATTGAAAATGGCGGACAGGCGGCGGGAGCAGAAAACGCCGTATATGACCTGGCTCTCAAGACGGAAGGAATAGATGCGATCATCTCCGGACACCAGCACGGTCTGTTCCCCGGTACCGACTATCCAGGAAATGGCGTGATCGACAATCAAAAAGGAACGATCAACGGCATCCCT
>Ga0180430_10001962_pt1 | contig 19272 bp, 13 predicted proteins | sample SS_ome_9_FD_132999 | JGI IMG/M metagenome (GOLD analysis project Ga0180430, IMG submission 132999) | Hypersaline lake sediment archaeal communities from the Salton Sea, California, USA - SS_1_S_2 metaG | ecosystem: Environmental > Aquatic > Non-marine Saline and Alkaline > Hypersaline >... | reverse complement strand
CGTTACGGCTTCCTCGATCTTGGAGGGAACGTGTGGGAATGGTGCGCTTCCCCCTATCGCTCCACCCTGAACGACCCGGCGCTGGTCGCCTCGCTCCCCGTCCTTCGCGAGGAAACGACGGAGGAGGGCACACCTCACCGCGTGCTCCGCGGTGCCTCGTGGGACAACTTTGTCGAATCGGATCTGCGATCGGCCTTCCGCGACTTCGATGCCCCGGATCGCCGTGACGACGACTACGGATTCCGGATCCTGCTCGATCTGCGATAGCGGCATCGCATCGGGCGGAAAGCGGTCTTGCAACCATCCTGTCCCATCCCTACCCTCTCCACCATGAGAGGTGTGCTTACCAGCCTTGCCGTCGTGGTCGTCCTGGCCGCTTCCTCCTGCTCCAACGAGACCGGAGAAAACGCGAACACCGTCGGAATTCTCGCCACGGGAGACTACCAGGTGGAGTTGCACGCCGCAATCGATGGCCCTCGTTACAGCGTGCGAACGCGAAGCGGCAAGACGGTCGCCCGTGAACTCTCGCGGACGGAACTGGCCAGCCGCTACCCCGAGATCCACGAACACCTGCAACCGCTCTGGGCGGGAAACGACGCGGGTAGCCACACGGGCTCTCCCCCGGTCGACCCGGTGGAAGAAATCGACTTCTTCGAATCCCCTCCCGTCGAGCCCTGATCCTGATCGGGCCCACGAAACGCTCCACCACGAGGCCGCCTACTCCGGCTCGTCTTCGCCGGATGTCGATTCCGCTTCAGGACCTGCCCGGCCGGAAATCCGGAGGGGGCGACTCATGTAGCTCTTGCCGTTGAGCACCTCGACCGACCGCTGTGCATCGTCGATCGAGGCCATCACCAGGTTCACACCACTCACCGAACCCGCTTCACCGTCGAGTTCGCATGTCGCGATGGTCGCAACACCCCGGAAAGCGTCCTCGACATCCTCGACCGTAATCGAGGCATCGACGTTCTCCATTCTCAGGTTCGGCGTAGAGACCCGCTCGACCGGCTTTCGCTCGGGAACCGAGAACCTGTCCTCGCGAGACTGCGACTCCCGCCGCGGACGCCGCTCCCGCTGTCCCCGGCCTTCCCGTTCGCTGCGGCCGCGTCCCGGTCGGCCGCCTCGCTCCCGGCCTTCCTCCCGCGGAGAGCGCTCACGAGGCTCTCGATTCTCTTCGCGGGGAGGTCTCTCCCGCCGCGACGCCGTCTTTTTCTGGGGCTCTGCCTTGGCCCCGCTCACGAGGAGATCCCGGCCATCGAGTTTCGTCCCGTCGAATCGCGAGACGGCTTCCCGCGCCTCCTCGACGCTACCCATCTCGACGAAGGCGAAACCCTTCGATCGCTCCGACCGGCCATGGCGAACCACCTCGGCCTTGTTCACCGTCCCGGCCGCGCCGAAGAACTGCGCGAGTGCCTCGTCCGTGGTGTCGTAATTGAGATTACCGACGTAGAGCCGGGGCGTGGTGACTTCGGCCCGCCTGCCGTCGCCCCGGCCGCCTTTCGGCTCGGCCGCCTTCTTCCCCATCCCGAAGAAACCGAGAATCTTGTCGATCAGCGACGGTTCCTTCACGGGGCCTCCCCGGGACGACGAGGGTGACCCTCCGCGTCGCGAACCGGATGATCGTTGTCCTCCCTTTCCTCCGCCTCTCCCGGACGGACCCTGGCGTCCGCCCCCTCCCTGGTTGCCCGGTTTGCGCCGCGATCGGGGCTTTCCACTGTCGTTGCCTGATGCTGAGGAATTCATATCGACTCACCCCCGGACCTCCCGGAGCGGGGGAAAGGCAAACCGTAGAACACTCTGCGCCGGGGGCAAGTCGTTTGCGTGGCGTGGTCGAGAGGCTGTCATGACAGGACGCACGACGGGCGCGCTCCCCCCAGAACGCGCCCGTCACCTCTTGCTCCGTTCGAGGTTTTCTCCCTCGAATGAAATGGTCTCGATCGCTCAGTCCGCGAGCCGGAAGACGATCACCTGCCGGTCCTGTGCACGAAGATACTCGGGATCCGATGCCCGGAATCGTGCCTGGTACTCACCGTGCCCGACCGCGAGCAGCCGCGCGGGATTGATTCCCCGGCCGACCAGATAGTCGAAGATCGAGTTGGCCCGGCGCTGCGAGAGGAGGAGGTTCGAACTCTCCGAGCCCTCGGCCGATGCATGCCCCTCGACCACGAACCGGTATCCGGCGAGCTGGGGATCGGCGAGGGCGGCCGCCAGTGTCTGGAGGTAGTGGAAGGAAGTCGCGTCGGCGAGAGCGGTGCTGCCTCGCTCGAACTTGACGGAATCCGTCGAAAGCTGCGAGGCGGTATCGACCCGGTAGGCGACCGAGGGCGCGGCCGCATGGCCATGCGAAGCGGACAGGTGATTCGTCGACCCCGGCGCCGAAGACGCGAAGGAAGTATCCGAACCGACGCGACTGTCGCCATGATGGTGGTGGTGGGAAACGGGGGGAGCACTCTCGGCAACGGGTCGCCCATCCTTGATCCGGACGACGGTTGCGGCACCCGGCGCGGGGATCCCCTCGGCCGGGGTCTTCCCTTTCTTGCTGAATGCGACGGCGGAACCCTCAGCCGGATGCTTGCCACTCTTCAAGAATGCATCCGTGCCCATTCCCTTCGGCATCGCGCCGGGATGAAGGGGGACGACGCGATCGACCACCGGAGAGGTAGGGGCGATCTTGAAACCCGGTTTCGCGACGGGTCGACCCGGGATGGCTGGCCGTTCCGTCACGAAGGATTCCGAAACCGTCGCCACTCCAGCGGTCGGGGAGGCGGAGGGTTTCTGGGCCTGCGCCTTGAGAATGGCGATCATTTTTCCCGCGTCGAGCGTCTTCGCCGGAATGACGGGCGTTTCCTTGACTCGCTCTCGGCTCGGGCGATCCACCGTGAGGGAGGCCGGCTGCTCCCGGCCCCGCTCCCTCAGGCTCTCGACCAGGCGATCCCGAGCCGACGGGACCGACTGGTTTTCTTCCGTCGGACGCCGGACGGGGGGCGCGGGCTGGGAGCGAAGCGACTCCACCTGCTTGACCACATCACGCAGACGACTTCCGTCGAAACGGTTTCCGGATGGCGACGAGTCGATGGGGACTGCCTCCTCGCGCCGAGTCTCCCTCTTTTTCCGGGAGGGAGAGAGTTGGGGAGCGAATTCGCTTCCCGGGCGAAGGCGAAATTTGTCGAATGCCGACTGCGCGTTCACCATCCCTTCGGGAAGGAAAAGGGCACCGGCGAGAATGAGAGAAAGGGCGGGCGTTTTCATGGATTCCTGATCGTTCGTTCAGGGATCCGACGCCCGCGGCTCGAGCGTTATGCGAATCACTCCATTTTGGAGATCCGGTAGAGCGCCGTCTCGGATCGCAGAAACAGGTCGCCGTCACTTACCGCAGGGGTGCCCTGAAAGCGCCCGTCGTCACCGTCGAGGTAATTGATCGCCACGACCTCGAACTCCGGCCTGGCCGCGATGACGAAAGTTCCGGCACGGCGGCTGGGAATCACGAGATGGCCGTTCGCGAGGACCGGCGACGCGTAGAAGGGCTGGCCCTTGCCCAGGCGCGAGGTGTCGAAAGGCAACCTCTCCTCGTAGAGCAACTCCCCCTTCACCGGATCGGCGCAACAGGCAATTCCATTGTCACGAATGAAATAGAGATGTCCCTCATGAAGAATCGGTGCGGTCATGTAGGCGGCCACCTCGGCATTCTCCCAGAGAAGCGCCTGGCCCGACGCGTCGCCCTTGTTCCCCAGCTGCATGGCGAGTCCCATCGTGCGGGGAAAACCGCCGAAGAGGTAGACGCGGTCGTCCGCAATCACCGGACTCGACGAGATATTGCCGGTCAGCCCCATCGAGCTGAACCAACGCAACTTGCCCGTGGCGGGATTCACGCCCCAGACCTCGCCCGTGCCCGCGACGATCAGGTCGGTGCGCTCCTCATCGACCCGGTGCAGGGCGGGTGTCCCATACGTCTGTTCCAGGACGGATCCCTCGGCGCGCCATTTCTCCTCTCCGGTGTCGGCGTCGAAGGCGAGGATCGCGCGAGCCTCGTCACCCGCCTTCACGATCACGGTGTCTTCGTGCAGGATCACGCTCGACGCGGATCCCCAGCGCTTCTGCGAATGGAGGTCGCCCGTGGGCGCATGCCAGACCTGTTCGCCATCCCAGTCGAAGGCGTAGACACCCGCTTTGCCGTGGAAACAGTAGATGCGCTCCCCATCGGTCGCGGGCGTGTTGCTCGCATAGCCGTGCTCGTTGATGTAACCCTCGTAGGGATCCTCGACCAGCGGATCGGGTCCCGTCGCGGTCGTCCAGAGTATCGCGCCCGTTTCCCGGTTGATCGCGACAAGGTGCCGTCGCAGTTCCTCGATCCCGCTTTCGGAGCCATCCCCGTACCCCGTGTAGCAGGTGACATAGACCCGGTCGCCCCACACGATCGGAGACGACGAGCCGGGCCCCGGCAATTCCGTTTTCCACGCCACATTCTCGGTGGCGCTCCACTCGAGAGGGATGGGCTTTCCCGAGGCGATACCCGTGCCATTGGGACCGCGAAAACGGGGCCATTCATCCGGGAAGGCCGAGGCAGGGAGGGCGAGCGACAGGACGAGAAGCAGGAATCGATTCATGACGATTTCGATGAAACTCCGGTCGCCTCAGGCGGTTTCCCCGGCAACGTGAAAACTGACCCACGTCTCCAGGTCGGCGAGCGAGACATCTCCGAGGCCGTCTTTCAGAATCCGCATAGCCCCGGAAAAATCGAGAGACGCCGTCACCGCATTGGGCACCGAAACACAGGGAATCCCGGCGGCGATCGCGGCGTCGAGCCCGTTGCGTGAGTCCTCCAGAACGAGCGCTTCTCCCGGCCGGACTGCGAGGCCCTGGGCGGCCGAAAGGAAAAGGTCCGGAGCCGGCTTGGGCGCGCCCACGTCGTCGAGACATCGCGTCAGGCGAAAGAAGCGCGTCAGGCCGACTCGCTCGAGGTGGGGCCCCACCCAGGAGCGGGGCGAACTGGAGGCGACCGCACAGGGCACGCCTGCCACCTCCGCCTCGATCAGGAGCCTCTCCACGCCCGGCATCGGCTCGAGCCGGCTCACCAGCTCCATGGCCCGTTCCTCGCGGATCGAGTCCCAGCGCTCCCAGTCGATCTCCTGCCCCGTCAATTCCTCGAGGTGGGACTTGGGATCGAAGCTCCCGTGATCGCTCCCGACACAGCCGCAGTAGACCGGGAGCGAGAGTTCCTGCTCGTAGGCAGCATAGTTCTCCTTCCAGGCCTCGTAGATCGGCACCTCGGTATCGAGGATCAGACCGTCAAAATCGAATATCAGCGCCTTCATGACTTGTCGCCTCCCTCCAACTGCTTGGCGTATTTCGCGGCGATCGCAACGAATCGTTCCGCCACGGGCTTCAGTTGTCCCCCATACTGCACCCCGATCGCAAGGGGAGAAAACTCCGAAGGCAGACGAATTTTCATGATCCCGTCGGGCAAGTCGACGCCGGGAATGTCGATTCCGACGCCACAGCCGAATCCGTGCCCCACGTAGCTCCGGATCAACTGCAGTTCGCTCACCTCCATGGTAGGCTCCCAGACCAGTTTGCGCCGCTTCAGGCCATCCTGGAAAAGGCAGGAAATCGGTTCGTGCCGGGGAAGGGAGAGAAGCGGGCAGGTGATCTGTCCCCCGACCGCGTGACTCACGACATCCCGGAACCGGGACAGTCCCCAATCCTCCGGCGCCAGCAGGACGAGGGGCAACTCGAGCAGCTTGGCCGACTTGATGCCGGGACCGGACTTGCCTCCGTGAATGGTCACGGCGATGTCGGCCTCCTGCTTGCGAAGAGCGGCCTCCATCTCCCCCACGACGAGTTGGCGCAGGGTGAGCCGCAGCTTCGGGTATTCGCCCCGCAGTTCCCGCAGGACCTCGGGAAGGTGGTGGGCCATCACCGTTCCCGAAGCCGCCAGGCGAAGGTGTTGGCTCTCCTCTCCCTTGAGCCGTTCCGCCACCTGGTCGAGCCGGGAAAAGAAGGGATAGATGAAATCGTAGAGATCCGAACCCGCCGGCGTGAGGGCAAAGGGCCGGCGCTGGAACAGGCGGACGCCGAGGAACTTCTCCAGTTGGAGGATCTGGCCGCTCACGGCGGGTTGCTGGATGCCGTAGGGCATCTTGCGAACCGCCTCGGTGATGCCCTCGTGGCGGGCGACGTAGTAAAATAGCTCGAGGTGGTGGACGTTCATGCGGGGACGGGAACCCGGATTGGCCGTGTGCCGGCCGGAGAGGCGGGCGTGCCGGTCAGTTTGGCGAGTCTTGCGCCGCGTGGCAATTCCGAAAGGCGGAAATCAATGGGCGGCGGGGTTTTCGATGGCGCTCTCCCCCGCTCCTCAGTCCATGATCCTCGGATTGTACTGGCGCGGTCCGGGCCGATAGCCCGCATAGAGGGACGCATCGAACGGCACCGGTGTGTAGAGGAACACCCGCGTCCCGGTGGGATCCCAGATCACGAGTTCCTCTCTCCGGTCGCCCGCGAGGTCGGCGGCGATCGCGTGGTGGAAACCCATGCGGTGCACCTCGCCCCCACCCGGCGCCGGGAGACCGGGAAGAGGGGCTCCCTCTCGCTTCTCCACGTCCCAGAGCCATCCCCCGTTGTAGAGCAGGTCCCGGTTCCCGGGCCCATTCCAGGAAACCGCCTCCATGCCGACGTTGGTCGGCGAAGAATTGAGAACGAGCCGGTCTTCGACTCTCCCGGTCTCGCTCGAGACGACAACCACCCCGGGCGTGTGTCCACGGTGTCGGAGCACCATTTCCGGCCCTGAGAGATCGCACCGGAAGTTCGCGACGCGCACCTCCTGCCCGTGCGGGACACTCTCCTCCCCGAGCGTGAGGACTGCGGCACCCCGCTCATCGATGACATGACCGCCTCCGGAACAGATCGCCCGTAGCCTGCCCCCGTCCCAGGGAGTGACGGCAACGGAATCCATGTGATCGCTCCATCTCCTCTCCCACAGGGCTGAACCGTCATCATCGAGCAGAAAATAGCCGGAATTGACCTCGTCGCGGCCATCGCCATCGACGTCTCCCACCGCCGGGATGTAGGCGGGACACCGGCTGTACTCGACCCATTCCGTCCGGTGGGTCCAGAGACAGTCCAAGTGTTCATCGAAAGCGACGTGAGTGTCCCCCAGTTTCACGAGAAAATCCCGGGGCCGGTCCGTCCCGCGAAAATTGGCCACGAGAATGCGTTGATGAACCCAGTTCGCCGTCCGCCGTCCCAGGGACAGGGTTCTCCCCGTTCCATCCGTTTTCTCCAGGCACCTCCTCGACGTGATCTCCCGGGGTGCGGACTCGCGAACGATGGCTCCACTGCGCCCGTCCCTCACCTGGACCACGATGTCGGCGAGAGAGTCCCATCCGGCTCCCTTTCCCTCCGGCGGGCGCTGCCAGAAACAGATCACCTCGGCGGCGCTGTCTCCGATCACATCGTGGATGGCGACCGAAGAGGGCCTCACCGGATGCGTCCCGCCTCCTCCGGCTTTCCACAGAACGGTTCCGTCCTCCTCGAACGCCCCGAGGAAGCAAGGCTTGAAGCCACCCGTGGCCGGTCCGCCGGGACCGCGGTCCTCGCAGCGATACACGAGGAAGTCGCAGCGACCGTCTCCGTTCAGGTCGCCGATCCGGAGATCACCCGCGAACTCGTGACCCTCCTCGCGGGCCAGGAAGGACTCCGGCACCACGATGGTCCGGTAGAGGAGGGCGTCCTCGCGGGAGAACAGACTCCCGCCTGCGAAGAAACTGGCCAGAAACAGAACCGGGAGACCCCCGAAACCGGGACAGGCGCGGACTCGATCCCCCATCTCAGATTCCCTCCACCTCCCAGCCCTCCCGGTAGGCTTCGTGGAGACAGAGACCGGCCTCCTTCGAATCGGGAAACTCGCCCGCCTTCGCATCCCAGGTGAGCGTCTCTCCGGGCACTCGCATCGCCACCGTGCCGAGCAGGACCAACTCGGTCATGGGCCCCGCGTAGCCGAAGTGGGCACGCGGTGGTTTCGAGATCGTTCCCCGGATCGCGTCGGCGAAATTCGCGTGGTGATTCTCGGACGGCACCTCCTCGATTTCCTCGTCCGACAGCCAGCCGTCCCGGAAGATGACCGGCATCCCGGCACCTCCGTGGGGAATCACGAGAGCCCCCGAATCGCCCACGACCACGGATCCGCTGCGCGGAAGGCCCGAGACGATCTTCTCCTCTCCCGATTCCTCGTCGCGCGTTCGAACCTGGAGCTGAGACGCCAGCGAATCCGGGGGTAACTGGGTCCCGTCATACCAGGTGAAATCGAAGTCGCCGGCGGTCAGGTCGTTCCCCTTCATCCGGTGGTGGACCTTTGCATTGAGCGGCCAACTGTCCGCATCAACCGGTCCGGGGCCATAGGAGGTGACCGAGAGGACCTCCGGCTGGCGCAGGCCCATGAACCAGGGATGATAGATGTGGCATCCCATGTCGCCGAGGGTGCCGGTTCCGAAACCGATCCTCTTTCTCCACATCGAAGGATGAAACTCACGCGACAGGTAGGGACGGGATTTCCCGACACCGATCCAGGCATCCCAGTCGAGGCCCTCCGGCACCTCGTCGACCCGGTCGGGAAGCGGATCCAGCGAGCCCCACGATTTCGGGTTCATGCTGTGCACCTCGCGCACCTTGCCGACGATGCCCTCCCGCAACAGTTTCACCGCCGTCCGGTTGCCGGAGCCGGAAGAAACCTGGATCCCCATCTGCGTGACGATCCCGTTCTCCGCGGCGTGGCGCGTCAAAGCCCGCGCCTCATGCAGGGTGCGCGTCATCGGCTTTTCGCAGTAGCAGTGGATCCCGAGCTGCATCGCGCTCATCGCGATCGGTGCATGCATGTGGTCGGGCGTGCTCACGATCACGGCATCGAGATTCTTTCCTTCCTTCTCGAGGAGTTTCCGCCAGTCCGCGTAGACCTGCGTATCGGGAAAGTCGGCCCGCACCTTGCCGGTTCGGCCCTCGTCCACCTCGGCCACCGCGGCGAGCGTGACCCCGTCGACCTGGGCCATGCTCGTGAGATTGCTCCACGCCCGGCCTCCGGCACCCATGTTGGCGAATCGCAGTTCCCCGCTCGGCGGGCCTCCGCTGGCGGTCGTCTTCCATCCGATCCACGGAGCGGCCAGGGTTCCCGCTGCCGCCGTCTGCAGCATCTTCCGGCGCGATGGATTGCTCGTCATGGGTTGCATCTTGTCCCAGTTCCCGGCTCTCCGTCACGGGGCGGGATCGCGGCGGAGGCCGGTTCCGGCACGTATCCTCCCACGGGGAAACGGGGCACTGACTGCGGTTGACGCACGCACCGGTCCCCTCTTCATTTCCTTCCAAGATCATGCCCGACCGACACCTGTCTCAGCACCTCTACGCCGCCGCCAAGGAAGTCATCCCGGGTGGCGTGAATTCTCCCGTGCGTGCTTTCAAGAACGTCGATGGAGACCCCTTCTTCGTGAAGCGAGCCCGTGGCTCTCGAATCTGGGACGTGGACGCCAACGAGATCGTCGATTACGTCGGCACGTGGGGGCCGGCCATCCTCGGGCACGCTCCCACCGTGGTCGTCGATGCGGTGCGCGATGCCGCGCGGGAAGGCCTCAGCTTTGGAATCCCGAATCCCCACGAGGTGGAGATGGCGAGACTCATCCGCGACTGGGTGCCGTCGGTGGAAAAGGTGCGCATGGTCAACAGCGGGACCGAGGCCACCATGAGCGCTCTTCGCCTGGCCCGCGGATTCACCGGACGCGACAAGGTGATCAAGTTCGAGGGATGCTATCACGGCCATGTCGATTCCCTGCTCGTCGCCGCCGGAAGCGGTGCCCTCACCTTCGGCGAGCCGGACAGTGCGGGCGTGCCCAGGGACTTCGCCGCCCTCACCATGACCCTGCCGTTCAACGACCCGGAAGCCGTCGCGGAAGCCTTCGAGGCCGAGGGCGAAAACATCGCCGCCATCATTCTCGAACCCTTCCCCGCCAACGCCGGACTCATCTTCCCCCGCGAAGGATACCTCGCCTTCCTCCGGGAGATCACCGCGCGGCACGGTGCCCTGCTGATCTTCGACGAGGTCATGACCGGGTTTCGAGTCGCGCGGGGCGGGGTCCAGGAGCTCACCGGTATCACGCCCGACCTCACCGCCATGGGCAAGGTGATCGGGGGAGGGCTCCCCGTGGGAGCGTTCGGGGGTCGCGCGGAAATCATGGATCACCTCGCACCGGACGGCCCCGTCTACCAGGCGGGAACCTTGTCGGGAAATCCACTCGCCATGGTCGCCGGCATCACCCAGCTGCGCGAGATGGAGAAACGGAACGGGTGGGAGCGGCTCGAGTCGATCGGGCAACTTTTCGAGAACGCCGTGCGCGACGCGATCGCGAAGACGGGACGCAACCTGACCTTCCACCGGACCGGTTCGATGTTCTGCCTCTACTTCGGAGAACACGAGATCCTTCGCGTCGACGATGTGCAGCGTTGCGACGCCGGGGCGTTCCGCAAATTCTTCTGGGCGGCTCTCGACCGGGGGGTCTACTTCGCTCCCTCGCCCTACGAGACCGGTTTCATTTCTCTTGCGCACAGCGAGGATGATATGCAAAAAACGGCGGAAGCCACGGTCGGCGCATTGCAAATTGCGTTTTCGTAACACAACGATCGATGGCATTCCGAAGGCGCCCTGCCACTGTGACGAACAGATGGGAAGGCGCATTTCCCGGAACGCAGTGTCGAGACTCCGCCGCCATGCGGAGAACCCACTCTCCCTTCATCCACACCGCGCTGCCTGCCGATGAGCGAAAAAGACGACCCCCTCACGTTTTCGGCGTTCGACCTGATGCCCGACTGGGCGAAGGAACCCGCCGACAAGCCGAAAGAGAAGACCTACGACAAGCCACGTCACGACCGCGGCGATTCCCGGCCCCATCGCGAGCGCGGCGATCGCGACCGGCGTGACGACAGGGGCGGGCGGGGTCGTGACGATCGAGGGGACCGGCGCCAGCGCGACGACCGGGGAGGGCCTCGCGGGCGGGGAGACGACCGGGGGCGGCCGCCTCACGGAAGAGGGGGAGACCGGGACCGGAGGGGACGGCGCGACGACCGCCGAGGCTCACGCGATTTTCGGAACGACCGCGATCGACCGGCCCCCGAACCGCCGCCTGAGGGTTATGCCGTGGCCCTCGAGCCGACCGCCGAGTCTGCCAGGGCGCTCGCGAAGCATATCCAGGAGTCGATGCGTGCCTTTCCCCTCGTGGACCTCGCCAAGATGGTCCTGGGTTCCCGCCAGCGCTACCAGGTCCGCTTCCGCGCCACGGGCCAGGGAAAGAAACTCTACCGTGGCGAGAGCGACGGCTCGCTCTGGATCAGCCGCGACGAGGCCGTGTCACACGCCCTCCAGGGCGATGCACTGGAGCGCTACTACGAGATCGAGGAGATCGACCTCGGTCCGCCCAAGGGCAATTTCCAGTCCGTCGCCATCTGCGGAATGAGCGGAGAGATTCTCGGCCCTCCCAACCACCACGAGTATCAGCGCAATCTCGCCCGCCTGCACGCCGAACGCTTCTCCCACATGTCGATCGACCGGTTCCGATCACGCGTCGAAGTGCATTCCGACGAGGAAACGATCGAGAAATGGAAGGAACTGGTGAGCCGCCGCAAGCAGTACCGCCCCAGGCCCGAGCCCGCAGGGGAAAAAACCAGCGAAGAGGGTGGGACGGAAATGGCGGACGCACCTCCTTCCGCGGGTGATCACGATTCCTCTCCCGAGGATGCGGCGGGGGATACGAGCTCTCCGTCCGTCGAAGGGGAAGCACCGGCGAACCGCGAAGAATCCGACACCGGCTCGTCCGCCGAGAGCACGAAGGAGGAGGCGACGCCCCCCTCCGACCCCCCCGAGAACACCGGGGATGCCGATGCCCCTTCCGATTCCGATGCCCCGGGAACCGGCGAAGCCGAGGAAGCGGGAGAGGACCCCGTTCCGGACACGGAACCGGAGGCGCCCGCGCCGGAAGGACCGGTGCTCCAATCCGGCGAGGAACTGAAGCGCCACTTCCGGGAGCACTTCGCCGACAAGGAGGTTGTCGAGTTGAGCGTGGCCGTCGTCGCCGGCGACGTTCCCGCCCGTCACTTGTCCCGCGGACTCCTCGAGCACCTCAAGACGGAATCCGAGAAACTGCGCCGGGGTTTCCCCCTTCCCATGATCCAGGCGCTCTGCAACGCGCTCGAGAAGGAGGGCTTGAAGTTCTTCAAGCGCGGCAAGAAGGCCCTCCACGTGTCCGCGGTTCGCCCCCGGGCGCTCGATCCCGGGGAGGGACTCACCGATCGCATCCAGAGCATCGTGACCTTCATCACCGAGAATCCGAGAGCGCCCGTCGTCGATATGCTCGCCGCCCTGTCGGAGGACTTCGAGAAGCCCGCTCCCGGGAACAAGGAGGCCGAGATTCCCCTGACCGAGTCGGCCCGGGATCTCCTCAAGGACCTCCACTGGCTCAAGTCGCTGGGCTACGTCCTCGAATTTCCCGATACCCGCCTGCAACTGGGCAAGCCTCCGGGGTCCGCACCGGCACCTTCCCGAAAGAAGAAGCCGGAATCCACGAAGTCCCGGAAAGACAAGAAAGGCAGCCGGAAGAGGCGCGTGAGTCCCGTCGCCTCCCGTTCCCCGGATCCTCTCCCCGAGGACAGCTGTGTCGTCCTGGACCAGGCCGACGACGATCCCCACGATCCCTACTCGCTGCCGAGTTCGGTCGATCCCGTCGAGGTGTGGTAGGCGATCCGGCCTTCCTCCGCATCGCGGGCCACCCGGTCTCGCTTCTCACCCTCCGATCATTCGGTCCACGAGAGCGGCCAGTTCCGACGGAGCATATGGCTTCGGCAGGACAGCGCTGAATCCGAAAGCCGCCGGATTCGCCATCGCAGGCGCGTCGGAGTACCCGCTCGAGACGATCGCGACGACGGCGGGATCGATCTCCAGGATGCGTTTCATCGTATCGACCCCGCCGAGCCCGTTCTCGATCGTGAGATCGCAGATGACGAGGTCGAAATCCCGCCCCACCTCGCGCGCATTCTCGTAGGCGGCCACCGTTTCGCGACCGTCGCGCGTCTCCGTCACGTCGTAGCCCGACCGGGTCAGGGTCGCCGACATCAACCGGCGAATCGGGGCGTCGTCCTCGAGAATGAGGATGCGCGCCTTTTCCCCAGACGTACGGGCCGGCGAAGACGTCGCCGCCCGTGCCGCCACGAGTTCTTCCTCCGACACCGGAGCGGAACGATCGGAAGCGGGCATGCATACCGTGACGATGGTCCCCTTCCCCTCCTTCGACTGGAGCTGCAGGAATCCTCCGTGAGCCTTTGCGATCGACTCGCAGACGGTCAGGCCGATTCCACTCGCATTGTTCTCCTTCCGGGTCGTGAAATAGGGCTCGAACACGCGCGCGATCGACCGGGAATCGATACCCTCTCCCGTATCGATCACCTCCACCAGGACATGCGGTTCATCGGGGCACCCCGCCCCGCCCCGCAGCCTTCTCAGATCGGCACCCTCGACCCTGCCACAACGCACGATCAACACGCCCCCTCCGGGCATGGCTTCCTCGGCATTCTGGATCAGGTTCTCCAGCAGGCGCCGCAACTGGGCCGGATCCAGTTGAGCGCTTCCCTCCGAACTCCCCCCCTGAAACTGGTAGCGGATCTCGGGATGAAGATCCCGGCGCTCGAGAAGAAGTCCACGGATCAGGTCCGGCAGGCGCACGGCCTCCCTCACCGGGCGTCCGCCCCGCGCGAAGGTCATGAGCTGGTGCACCAGGCCCGTGGCCCGGCGCGCCGCACCGAGCGCATCCTTCAACATCTCCTGGAGATCCGAATCGTCCGTGTGGCGCTCCTGTGCGAGGGTCAGGTTGCCCGTCAGGGTCGTCAGGTGATTGTTGAAATCGTGGGCGAATCCCCGCGCGAGCAGTCCCAGTCCCTCGAGTCGCTGCTGCCGCACCACCTCCTCGGCGTCGCGCTTGGCCGCCGTGATGTCGTGAAACAGGCCGAGCACCCCATCGCGCGACCGGTAGAGTCGCACCTCGTACCACTTCGATCGCAGCCCGTCGCGAAACTCGAATCGATGGCGCCGTCCGTCGGCGAGCGGGCGATCGAAGTCCTGTCCGTGGCGCCGGTATGCCTCCTCTCCGAAAAAGCTCCAGAAAGGCCGGCCCGACAGCTTCGCCCCATTTCCGAAACAGGCCTCGGCCTCGCGATTGGCGTAGGAAACGATCCCGTCCCCCGAGAGGTTCACCAACGGGTCGCCGAGTTCGTCGACGAGAGGGGCGCCGTCCACTCCGGGACCGTCCTCGGCCGGTGCGGACGTCACCGGGTTCGCCTGCCCCGTCCCCGTGTCACCCGGACGTTTCTTCCCGATCAGTTCCTGGAATGCCGGATCCTGTGCGATCGCAGCCACCTTCTTCAGGGTGGCGGCCCGGGCGGTCGGCTCGGGTCCCCGCAGGCCCGCCGGGGCGCCGTCGGTAGACCGGCGGGGGAGGACGTGCACGAGGCCGATCGCGTCCCCTTGCTCCGACAGGATGGGTGCGGAACGCTCCTCCACCGGTGTCCGGGACCCGCCCCGTGCGACCAATTCGACCGGCCGGTCCCGCCCCTCCCCGTCCTCCGGCCCGGATTGCCAAACCGGTGCCGTATCCTCGTCCTCCAACCGAATCACGTCATCCTTGAGGCGTCCCAGGGCCTCGTCTCGCGGCCAGCCGGTCTGCTTCTCGGCCGTCTCGTTGAAAAACACGATCGTACCATTGAGATCGGTCACGAAGACCGGCACGTCGAGCTGCGACGCCGCGGCCTCGAGCACGGGTAGGCGGCTCTCCAGTCCGGCTCGACTCCGGCGAGTCTCGATCGCCGCTTCGGCCCGGGCCACGATCTCGTCCGCCGTGAAGGGCTTGCGAATCACACCCGCACAGGGCAGGCCCGGAAACCGTTCCCCGAACTCCTCGGGAGAGAGACTGGTCACGATCAGGCAGAGCAGCCCGTGCTCCTCGCAGACGAACCGCGCCACCTGGGCCCCCTCGCCCGCCGAATCGGAACCGGGATCGAGCACGACGAGATCGGGTGTCTCCCGGCCGGTCTCCTCGCGGGCGTCCTCCTCGCGGCAGGAGAGAACCGCCACGGCAAAACCGCGTCGTCCCAGGGCGCTCTCGAGGTAGCGGGCCGTGATGTGATCGTCGTCCATCACGAGCACGCGCGACCGGTTGGCAGGCAGGTCTTGCATCGATCTCGCGGAAGCCGGACACTAGCGCAGAACACCGCGCGGCGCAGCAGATTTTCGATCGCCGCCGTCCCCGGGGCCCGGAATACGTCAAGCCGCTCCGGAGCGGAAGGTCAGCTCGAAAACGCTCTCCCCCTCTTCGTCCACCCGGGTGCGCAGGATGCCACGGATCTGCCGCGAGAGCAGGTCCAGCGTGCCGGCTTCATCGGACTGGGCATGGGGAAAGAGACGCCCCCCATGGCCCGGACGCGCCCGCAGCAGGATGCGGCCCGGACCCCGGTCGACGAACTCCAGTCGAATCGAGGGCCCGGGGCTCGCCTCCTCTCCCGCCAGCGCCAGGCGCACGATCTCTCCCGCCAACAGGGAAAACGGAACGGCCGTCGCCGAATCGACACGCAAATCGCCGGGCACATCGACCGAGACGGCCTTGTAGCCGGGTCCCCGTCCGAGGATCGTCGCAGTCTCGTCCGCCATCGTGCGCACGAGATCACCAACGGCGATACCCGCGCCGGGATCGCCCGCGAGGGCACACGAGAGGGCGCGGAGACGCACCTGCCACTTGAGGAAGGCGTCCCGGGCTTCGCTTCCCCCGGGCTCGAGCGAGAACAGGCTGGTCACCGTCTGCAGCGCATCGCGCAACCGGCACTCGTTCGCGGCGCCTCGGCTTCCGGATGGAGCACCGTCTTCCTTTGACTCCTCGTCTACCGGCCTCACCACCGCGACGAGGGCGACCCCTACACCCCGGTGAGAAACCGGCCTCACCGAGACACGGACCCGGTCCGTTCCGTCCGGGCGGGCCAGGTGCTTCTCGCAGCGCCACTCCCCCTCGCTCCGCAACACCTCGGACAGCTCGGCCTGCACCGCCTTGGCCGATTCGTCTCGCCCGCAGAGCAGCTGGGCCAGACCGCGCCCGTCGCCTTCCGCTCCGATTCCGAATCGCCGACGGGCCGCCGGATTCGCCTCCCGGATGACTCCTTTCGCATCGGCGAAGAGGACCATGTCGCCCGTTGCCTCGACGGCCGTGCGCAACTGGGCTTCACTCTCCTCCAGTCGCCGGAGCCCCGACTGGTTTCGCACGACCGCCAGGGCCTGTCCTTCACCGAAAGGCGAGAAACTCAGCAGGTAACTTCCTGCGTCACCCGCCGGCCGAAAAGTCGCACTGACCGACTTTCCCTCGTCGAAGACCCGGGAGGCGGTCCGGTCGAGAAGACTCCCGAAAGCGGGCCAGACCTCGCGCGCCGGGAGTCCCTTCGAGTCCGGGGACACCGGCATTCCCTCCCACGGTTTCGAGGGGGGAGAAAAATCGACGATGCGGCACTCGCGATCGAGCAGGAGCAGAAGGTCGGGCACCGCGTTCAACAGGGCTCCGGCCTTGGCGGAGAGTTCCGCGATCTTGGCTCGCGCCGCCTCCATCGCCTTGCGGTCGGCGAGGGTGTTGAAGAGATAGATCCCGAGCGCGCGGCCCTCCCCCTTTCGCCCCACCGGACAGTAGGTGACCTCGGTGACACGTTGGCCGTCCCGGGTTCTGAGGGCGACCTTCTCCTTAACCGAGTCGTCGGGACGCGTGCGGCTCTGCGACAGCAGATCGTCCTCCTTTTTCTTGAGCCGTTCCGCGTCGTTCGGATGCAGAAGGCTCGCGAAAGGCGTGAGACGGAGCTCCTGGAGCGAGATCCCCGAGAACTGGACGAAGGCGGGATTGACGTCGACGATGCGGCCCGTCGGGTCGGTCAGGACGATGCCGGTCGAGGAATGCCCGAACACCGCGCGGAACTTCATCTTCCCCTCCCGCAACCGCTCCTCGGCCTGGTTCTCCTGGGTGACGTCGCGCATCGTCACGACCAGGCCGTCCCCCGGCCCCTCGGAGGCGCGGAACTCGATCTGCCGGGTTCGTCCATCCGCCGCCGTGAGCGGATAGGTGCGCGTGAGTTGATTTCGCCAGATGTGGTGGCGCCAGGATGCGATCGTGTTCTCCGCCACTTTCTCCTCGGGGCACATCTCCCGCAACCACGCCTCGACACCGCCGCATTCGACGATGTCGTGTCCGGTCATTTCCCGGTAGAGCCGGTTTCCGAAGACGAATTGCTGGCGCCCGTCGAGAACGAAGACGCCCACGCCGAGACCGTCCATGATCTCCCGCCATTCGAGCCCGCCCCCCTTCGGCGTGAGAGGCGCGGCATGGTGCCCCTCCCCGGCGGGCGGCCCGTTCGTCTCCGGGGAATCGAGACTCGCCACCACCGCGGGAGAGGAGGCCCCGTGGCTTCCTCTCCCGTCATCGAGGGTTTCCCCGGACTGTGGCGAATGGGTCAAGAACCTGGAACGGTTGGACGGGCACGAGAGACTCTTGAAGTTAAGGAACCTTAACAAACAAAGACAAGCGAAAAGTGGGGAATCCGCGACGCAGATTTGCGAAACCGGGAGGCGTCTGCCCGTCCTACTCCGGCTCCTCCTCGACACTCCCCCGCCGGCTCACGACGAGAAACACGATCGATCCCAGGACGAGAGTTCCGATGCCGAAGAGAAACTCGACAGGTTTGTCGCGGATCTGGAAGACGAGCACGTAGAGGCTCAGCGCCGCGAAGACGACGGGCGTCAGCGGATAGCCCCACGCGCGGTAGGGACGCTCGACGTCGGGACACCGGATCCGCATCCACACCATGCCCAGGATCACGAGCAGGGAGGAAATCGTCAAGAGAGCCTGGGTGTAGTGGATGAGTTGCTCGAAGGTCGCCGTGACCACGAGCAGGAGGACCACCGCGGTCTGGACGAGCACGGCGATGACGGGAATCCCGTCGCGATTCGTCTTCGCGAAGAGGCGGAAGGGCCGGTAGTCGGATCCCATCGACGCCGTCACCCGCGGCCCCGCCCACATCATCGAGCTGATCGTGGAAATGAGACCGAAACTGATCAGGAGCCCCATGATCATGCCGCCCCGCTCCCCGAGGATGGCACGCGCCGCGACGAGACCGACCTCGGGCTGCCCCTTCATTTCCTCGATCGGCGTCGCGTAGAGGAACGAGGCGTTCAGGAACAGGTAGAGCACCGTCACGAAGAGGGTGCCGATCAGGAGGGCGAGAGGAACGGTGCGGCGGGGATTCTTCACCTCGTCGATCATGTAGGTCGCCGCGTTCCAGCCCGTGTAGGCATAGAGCACGTAGACGAGGGAGATCGCGAAAGAACCCGACAGGAGCAGCGCCCCGTCCCCATCCTTCGGCAGGAACGAAACCGGCTGCGCTGTTCCGATCGCGAATCCGAGCACACCGAGCACCACGATCAGGAGAACCTTCGAATACGTGAAGACCGTCTGGAAACCACCGATGAACGACAACCGCCCGAGGTGGACGCCCGCGACGAACAGGACCACGGGGAGGGAGAAGAAGAGGGCCGAACACTGGAAGATGTTGCCGAGATACGCCCCGAGCAGGGTGGCGTTCAGGGCGACCGGGGCGGCGAACCCGATCGTCACCGAGATCCAGCCGGCGAGGAACCCGACGAACGGATTCCAGCTCTTCGTGAGCAGGTGATACTCCCCGCCGTTGCGCGGAAACATCGACGCCAGTTCCGCGTAGCAGACCGCCCCGCAGAAGGAGATGATCCCGCCCGTGAGCCAGAGCATCATGATCGGAAAGCCGCTCGGGATGCCCGCTACCTGGAATCCGAGGCTTCCGAATACTCCGGTGCCGACCATGTTGGCGACGACGATGGCGATGGCCGTCCCGAGGCCGATCTTGGTGGTGGTGGAATTCGTCATGGATGGTGGGCGACACGGGTGAACAGGGTCGGGTGAGCGGGGTGACAGGGTAGGCCCGCGGACCCGACAGGGTGGCGCCGGGAGAGTAACAGGGTTGGGTGATCAAGGCAACCGGGTTGGGCCGAGATCCTCCCCTCGGTTGCCGCCGGTTCCTCGGCCGCAGGACCGCCGGGGACGTCGGCCCCTAGTGCGCCGCAGAGCAGCGTCCTCTTCCGGGGTGAGAGACCCCGGCCGCCAGTTGCCGTTGGACTGGTGAGAACTTGAAGTAACTGCGTCG
>Ga0180430_10001961_pt1 | contig 19276 bp, 11 predicted proteins | sample SS_ome_9_FD_132999 | JGI IMG/M metagenome (GOLD analysis project Ga0180430, IMG submission 132999) | Hypersaline lake sediment archaeal communities from the Salton Sea, California, USA - SS_1_S_2 metaG | ecosystem: Environmental > Aquatic > Non-marine Saline and Alkaline > Hypersaline >... | reverse complement strand
TCCGATCTTGATCGCGTAGGCTCCGCAGTGTTCGATCCGGCAGTCTTCAAACGTGATGTTGTTTGCGTCGACCAGTTCGATCGCCTGACCGGCCAGCGGAGCGGCCTGGGAGTCGGTGTAGCCGGGGGCGAACTTCGTGGGCCAGTCGGGATAGATCTTCAGCGCCTTGTCGGGCCAGTTCTTCGCCACGTCGTAGATCCCCATCGGATACTGTGCGTGCTGGAACGACAGCCCGAGGAATGTCACGTACTCGACCCGGCGTTTGGCTTTGGGGTCTCCGTTTATCACGAGAAGCTGCTCGACGACCGGGGCGAGCATGTCCATCTTGTTGGGGTCCTGGCCTTTGGCGGCGAAATACCGCAACTTGCCGCTGGCCTTGTCGAGCGTCCATTCGCCAGGCGTATCGAGCGCCGCGGTGATGTTCTCGATGCGGTAGCGGCATTTCAGTGAGAAGAATCCGATCGGATAGCGGCACGGCGTGTTGAAGTGGACATCGCGTTTGACCAGGTCGATTTTCCGGATCGTCTGCCAGGAACACTCCCAACTGTGGAACGTGATGATCTCGGCGTTGCGGTAGTCGCCCCACTGTTTGATGTCTCCCTGGCGGAACGAGAATCCGCAGAATGCGTCAGGTTGGTTGCGCCTGAGCGGGCCTACGCCTCGGTACCCGTTGTATCGCTTCTTGGCCGGCGCGGCGAACTTGCTCAACGCCCCGGCGGTGGTCAGATGCCCGGCGTTCGGAGTTCGCGCTCGCCGCAGGCGTCGCTTCCCGGCGAACAGTTGGCGGAAATACCATTTGCCGGCCTTAACGTCAGGCAGATCGGCGAGCCATATGTCGCCCCGCTCCTTTCGCCATCGCTTGATCGGGCGTGCCCCGCTGATGACGACCTGCTGGCCCTGGACCGCCGCAGCGTAGATCACCGGGGCGTTCTTCACCCCAGAATCGGCGCACGTGAGTTCCAGCGGTTTGGAGATGAGATACCGCCCGGGACCTATCAGGACCGTCGAACCGGCCGGCTTGCCGAGTTTTCGGATCGCGTCGCGCGCCCTGGCGATTGTCGCAAACGGAGCGTCCTTCGCGCCCGAGTCGCTGTCGTTTCCGTTAACGGAAACGTAAAACACCCGGCCGATCGACGGTGATGCAGACAAGACGACCAACAGGATCGGGATGACGATTCTTGCATACGCGCTGTGATTGGTATTCATGCCGGCAGTATACGCGCGGCAACCGTCGGCTGGCAATTACTGCAACAGAAGTGCCTCGCCCTTTTTCGTCTTCACCGTGAAGCGTTTGCCTGACAGGGTCTCGACGGCTCCGTCGGTGCGGGTGAGTTTCACCGTTTGATCGGGCCAGGGGTTCTGGATCGTGCAGTCCCTGCCCTGTTCGCTGACGATGCGAACATACTCGATCTTACCGCCCCTCAGGCGACTCGTCACCAGGAAGGCGCCTTCGACTCGCAAGTTCTCAAACGCGGCGTCCAGTTTCCGCGGCCAGCAGTTAAACACCCGCAGAACGTCCTGATGGGCGGTGCACATCATCATGTTGATCGTAACGATCGAGGTCGTGCAGCTTTCCATACCGTGAGGATTCTTGCCGTGTTTCATACCGTTGGCTGTCTTCTGCTTGGCCCAACCTTCCAGGAACTTGAGGATGATCTCCGGATCATAACCCACGCGAACGGCCGCGGGATAAAAACTGTTCGTACCGTTAAAGTCGTTCCATCGCTTCATCACGGTTATCATGTCCCGCGAGATCTTGAGCAGTTCGGGGCTCGATTCCAGACCGATCTGACCGGCCGGGAAGATGTGCTGGATCCCCAGAGAATTGTCGCCATGCCAGGTCTTGCCCTTTTCGGCGTAAAGAAAGACCTTTTGCCCCTTGTACTTTCGACGCCCCATGTCCGGGATATTCCACGTCGGATATTTCGACAGATGCTCGAGAATGTGCCGGCGTTTTGCCTTCAGATCAGCGTCCACTCCGAGCATTTCGCTCATGTCCAACGCCAGCTTGAACGTCATTCGCATCAGCCCCAGCGCGGCGGTTCCGTTAACATTCGGACCGCTGTTTTCATGCACCGAGTGATTGTAGAGCACGTATCTGCCTTCCTCGAACTTGAGGAAGCCGACCCAGAACGCCGCGGCGTCGCGAACGAACGGGTAGAACGTTTTGGCGTACTGGCGATCCCAGGTCGTTCGGAACCGCAGATTAACCGGCACGAGCGATTCGGAGGCGTTTGTTTTCTGCCCGTGGTGCATAACCTTTTTGGTCGATCGCCTCGGATTACCGTAGCGCCCGTTAACGTCGCAAGCTCGATACGTCACGTCGATCCCTTTGGGTCCGATCCCGACAGGGAAGAACACCCCGGGCATGCCGTAGAGTTCCTTGGCGTAGCGTCGTGCTGTCGGCAGGAAGTCGAGGTAGGGATCGGTGCAGACGTCGGCCTGTTCGATGCGATTTGCCGAATAGAGCCCGTAGCAGCCGGCGTTGTGATTGTAGTTCAGGTGATAGTCGCCGTTCCACGCCGGGCATTCGCTCAGGACCCAGACACCAAACAGCCCCGGCGGAAATCCGCGATCGCGATAGGCGCTGCCCAGCACGTAGAGCGAAGAGTAGTAGTCTTTTTCGATCGGCTTCTGGGGAATCGAGACCCACGACTTGCCCCAGTATTCAGCCCACCAGGCCGCGTGTGCGGTTTGCAGCCCGGCCAAACGCTCGGGTGTCACCGAGTCGACGAGCGTAACGGCGCCCTGGCGATACTTCTTGTTCTTGAAGAAACTCTCGACGCCGATCAGAACTGTTACGGGCCTGCCGGGTTTGAGCGCGATTTTTTGCGTGGCGCCCAGCGCGGACATTGGCTTAAAAGCCGGCTTGATATTGCCTATGCGCTGGTGTTCGTACTTGTAAGGTTCGGTGGGCTTGTTCTCCTGGGCGGTCCATTTGCCTGCGGGCGACAGGCGCACGGCGGCGGCCATTCCCGTCTCGATATCCACGTTTGCATCGTAGTGTCGCCGCAACCAGAGCGTATCGCCTTCGATCCCCGAACTGCGGTTCGACTCGCTTATATCCAGTTCGGGCAGCACCAGTTCCTGCGTGGTCAATTGCGGCGACACTTCAATTTCGATCTCCCCGCCGGAAGCCTTCAGCTCGATCCAGGCGACGTTGGCCGTGGCCATCACGCGGGCGCGAAACTCGAGCGTCACTCCGTCTTTTGCGAACGTCCCGTGCGTTATCGGGTTGTAGATCGGCTGCTCGATCCCGTACGTTGCGCCCCGCATCGCCGGGGCCTTGATATCGAGCCATCCGAACAGCTTGGGCTGGGCGCCGCGCTGCTTGCCTTGCAGGCGCCAGAAATCGTTCTTGTTGATCCAGAACCGCAACTCCTCGGCCGGGCCGCCTACAGACAGGCCCATATCGCCGTTGCCCATCAGCAGCGCGTCGGTCGAGGCCTTGGTGTAATGTCCGTATTTCGGCGGCGCGTCGGTGCTGTTTTTGTACTGCGAGATTATCGATCTCGCCGAGAGTTTGTGCGTCTGTCTCCCAACCGCGGCGCCGTTTGCTGAAATGATGCAAAACGACACGAGACAACAAACTGTAATTCGGTGATGAAGTCTCATGGACAACGCCTTTCGCATTGGTCGGGAGGAAAGCCTTTGATTATCGGTCGAACAATCCTCTATTGTATCTAATAGCGAGACCCAAGCCAACATATCAGGTATGGAAACGAGATTATGAAGACAGTTCAGCGATTCACGTGGACGATCGCGATCCTGGCGATCCTGGCGATCGCGGCAACGCCAATACTGGCCGCTGCGCCGAAGAACATCGCACCGCGGGCCAGCATCAGGGCCAACTCCCGGCACAGCGCGTCGTACGCCGCGAAGTTCGTAGCCGACGGGAAGATACCCAGGCTCGGCCGATGCGACGGCGCCGGGAGCGAATGGGCCGCAAGCGGCGCTAACCATCCCGGCGGAGTGACGCTCTATTTCCAGTGGACAAAGTCAGTCGACATCGCTGAAGTCGTCTACTTCGGGCGCTCCAGCTACGCGATCGAAGGGTTCAAGGACTACGAACTGTATCTCGACGATGCGACGAAACCCGCGATCAAGGGGCGGTTCAAGTGCGGACACGGGCCCCAGCGAATCAAGCTTTCGGCGCCCGCCAAAGCCAGAGCAATGAGGCTGAAGTTTACCAGTTGGTACAAGAGCCTGAATCCCGGAGCCGCCGAGGTGCAGGTCTACTCGACCAGCCCGGGTGAAAAGGTGCTCGGATCATTCAAGCCGCTGCCGGAGTTCAAGGTCTACAACGGCTCGGTGCGCGGCGGTGCGATTCAGGCGGTCACGCTGGAGGACTCCCCCCAACTGGCGGCGAGAATCAAAGCCGGCAAGCTCGGCTTCGACAAGCTCGTAGTCGTCCAGCGTCACGAGATGAACCCGTCGCACGTTTACACGTACCACGCCGAGAGCTTCAAAGGCGGCGGAGGCATGTACGTCTACAACGCCGCCGACGGCAAGCTCACCGAACTCGTCGCCAGCCCCCAAGGCGAGATCATCGACGTCGACGTTTCGTTCGACGGCGGGGAGATCCTGTTCAGTTGGAAGAAGTCGGGCAGAAGCCAGAGCCGCTACGGCCCCCAGGACTTCAACCTCGAAGGCACGTTCGGCGTCTACAAGATAAACGCCGACGGGACCGGCTTGAAGAAGCTGACCGACAAACACTCGAACAACTTCAACGCATGCTGGCTGCCGGACGGGCGGATCGCGTTCCTGTCGGACCGCAAGCCGGCGTTCGCATACTGCTTCACCACCACCTCGCCGATCCTGCACCGCATGGACCGCGACGGGCGAAACGTCACGCGAATTTCGTCGAGCTACCTCAACGACTTCACTCCCAGCGTTCTCGACGACGGACGGATCGTCTACTCGCGATGGGAGTACATCGACCGCCCGGCGATTCCCATACAGAGCTTGTGGGCGATCAATCCCGACGGGACGAACGTTTCCGGCGTGTTCGGCAACCGGGCGATCAGTCCGGGAACATTTATGGAGGCCCATTCGATCCCGAATACGCGCAAGATCCTGTGCGTTCTGACCAGCCATAACGGCCCGTGTCGCGGCGGCATAGGGATCATCGACGTGGATCTGGGCGCCAACGCCCAGAAGGCGATCCGGAATCTAACGCCCGAGGTGAACATCGGGCGCGTCGACGCCGGACACGGAAACTCCGTGCGCGGGCCTTACGAAAGCCCCTGGCCGATCGATGACAAATACTTCCTGGTCTCAAAACGCGGGACAACGATCCTGCGCGACTACGACGGCAAGACCCAGGCGACCCTGCTTCGCCCGGCAGGCGGCATGGGCTTCTATCACGCCCGCCCGCTGCGGGCGCGCAAGAAACCGCCGGTGATCCCATCCCGCCTGCCGGAGGCCGCCGGACCCTGGGCCACCGTCATCATCCAGGACGTCTACAACGGACTCGAACCGCACGTGAAACGCGGACAGATTAAGAAGATCTGCGTGATCCAGGAGATCGAGAAGGCCAGCCGCGTGCCGCTTGTCAACCACGTTCCCACAGGCAAGGGCTACGCGGCGAACAGTGCGTTCGGATTCCAGTTCCCGCTTGTCTCGTGCGGGGCTACGTACGCGGCCAAGAAGATCTGGGGCTACGTGCCGGTCGATCCCGACGGCTCTGCGAACTTCAGGGTCCCGACCGGGATTCCGATCTACTTCGCCGCGATCGACGCCGAGGGACGCGCGGTACAACGCATGCGGACGTTCACGCACTTCATGCCGGGCGAGGTCCAGAGCTGCGTCGGCTGCCACGCCGACCGCAACTACGCGACCGGAAGGGCCGGACAACGCCCCACCGCGGCGCTGCGAAAACCCGTGGAGATCACGCCGCCTGAATGGAAAGCGGAGAACTTCAGCTACTGGAAGGTCGTCCAGCCGGTTTTCGACAAGCACTGCGTCAAGTGCCACAACGCGCGAAAACATCCCAAAGGCGTCGACCTGACCGGAGCGAGGACCGACTTCTTCAACGTCTCGTACGACGTGCTGACGCGAACGGGAACGATGTGGGCCGACCATCCCGAACGCCATGGCGGCGCCCAGCCCAACCCGCCGTGGGTCAGTTGGATATCGACCGCAAACGGATCGGAGTCGAACATCCGCCAGATCGCGCCGCGACAGTGGGGCTCGCCGGCGAGCAAGCTGGCCGATCAGATCCTCGCGGGCCATCGGGACAAAGACGGCAAACCGCGGATAAAGCTGACCGACGCCGAGCGGCTGCGGATATTCGCCTGGATCGATCTGAACATTCCGTATTACGGCGAGGCGCGAACGAACTATCCCAAGCGGATGGGCTGCAGGCGAATGCTCCCGCCGACGCTGGGCAAACTGCTCGCCGACGTAGCCAGGCGCCGCTGCGCATCGTGCCACAAAGGCGGCAAGCCGCCGCGAACGTTCTACACGCGCGTGACGAACATTGAAGACAACGGCTTCCTGCACGCACCGCTGGCCAAGTCCGCAGGCGGCTCGCAGCTTTGCGGTCGGGCAGTGTTCAAAACGAAAAACGATCCGGACTACCAGGCGATTATCAAGGTCTTCGAACCGATCACCGAGATGCTGAAGGCCAAACCCCGCATGGACATGCCCGGCGGCCCAAACGCCTGGGACGGCTGTCCGATACGAACGGCGGCGAAAAAGTAGAGCGTCTATCGGCGAAGCAGGCAGTTGAGGCATGCCGGGCCTTTAGGGCCGAAGGCCCGGTGCGATAGTAGCCGGGCGCCCAGCCCCCGGGACGCGCGACCAAATACCCCAGAGCCCGGAAAAGGGCGATAGAGTTTTCGCGCCGCCGCTACATCAGCGGTCGTCTCTGTCGCCCTTTTCGGGCTCGCTTACTCTAGAATACCGCACTCCGGGGGCTTCCACCCTCGTTGTACTACACGTCTTCTGGTCCGAGGGGCATTGTGTAGATTAAGCCGTTTAGCCCAAAGGGCTTATATTCGACAGCCTAGGGCAACGCCCTAGGTATATCTCGTTAAACCCCGCCTGGACCATGGGTCAGCCGTCGGAGCTTAATTTCCGCAGCCGGATTTGCTTTGCGGGTTGTGAATCTTATCTTGAAGTTAAGCGCAGAAACACACCCCTGCTGATTCGGCGGGTGTCATTGTGAAAAGGATCGATGTTCCAACCCAGGGAAGCGTCGTCCGGGCCTCGCACGTCGCGGCCTGGCGGCTGCCCACCTTAAACTGCCGGATTCTTTTCCCTTAACACCGTCTGCCGGATAACAGGGGTATTTTTTACGCATTGCCAAACAGGCCCCGTCTAGTGCTCTGTCCGAGCCTCTGAGTCTCTGTGTCGCAATCAACCCGTCAGAATCACTCGGACAGAATACTAGTCCGCGTCGTGAAGCCGTCGCATGCAGTCGGCGAGTTTGAGGCGGCGATCGCTCAAGTCCAGGCGATAGAGAATCTGGTTGTAATCGTAGCGCTGAGTTGGAATCGGCGCCTTTGAGAAAGTGCGGCTGTACGTGCCTTCGAAGTGGATGAATCGCCCGTCCTTGATGTCGAGGAATGCGTGATGGACAGGATTGTAGAACGAGTACTTGTCGTGCGTGACTATTTTCACTCCGCGGCGCCACGGGCCGGTCGGCGACTGGGCGCTGGCGAACCAGACCTCGCCGAGATACGAACCGGACCCTCCGACCTGAACGCCGATGAGTATCCAGCGTTTCAGATAACTGTTCCAGCGCACCGAGCCGCGGTGGAGCCGCACCGGCGAATCTGACGCATCCTGCAACTGAAAATGAGCTTCCGCGGATTTCAGCGCGCCCGAGGATATCAGTTCCTTTTCCTGGTCCTGAGTGATCGGATCGGTATTCGTCTTCCATCCCCAGATTATCTTTCCGCTCGTGTCGCGCTCGATCGGAGTCTTGCCTTTGGCGTAACGGCTCCCGGGCTTCAGACAGGTGAACGCCTCGTACTTCGCAGAATCGCCCAGGGCTGCGAGTTCAGCCTTCACGCGAACGACGGGCCAGGGATTGTTGAACACGAGCCATTTTCGCTTTCCTTCGGTCATCAGGATCGGATGTCCCTGCGGGAAACGCCATTTTTCATCCGGTGCAAATTCGCCGGCGGGTTCGAATATCTCCTTCTTGTCGTTCCATACCGCCAGTCCGTGAGCGATTCGCTCGCCGAGGCTCTTCATCTGCGAGTAGTGGGCCGTCATCAGTTCGCCGCCAGATCCGTCGGGGATCACCGCCAGGCCGTGGAGCCAGACCATAATCCCCGGTTTGTTCGATATCGGGCACATTCGGCGGCTGAAACCGGAATCCGAGGTGAAGTACTTGTAGTCGATCCCGCCGCTCGGATCGATCCCGCCCGAGGCGGATAGCTTAACAGTCGCCCCGGAGGTCTGGAAATGGCCCAACGGATATCCGGGCCGGTTCGTATCGCCCCAGAACCAGTAGGCCCGACCGCGATAGACCGCAACCTGCGCCGAATCCTGCCCGAATACCTGTCCGTTCAGCAGCGACTTTCGCACCGGAGCCTTCCTGCCCAGCATCACGCTGTCGCGATAGATCCCCCCGCCGGTCAGTCTGCAAAGTCGCTCGGCAATGTTCATACGTTTGATCTTCAGAACGGCCGATCCGCCCGGACGAATCTGCAGCGCCTTTCCGGCGAATCCGAATCCGTCTTTGGGAAAAGCGTAACCGTGGCTCTTGATGCTGAAGAACACGGTTCGATTCATCAGCCCCGGTTCGTTGAAAGCGATCCACCCGGCGCTGTCGGTGACGAAACGCATTCTATTGACCGTCTCCAACTCAACCAGCGGCACGCCGGCGCCGCTGGCGCTGTCGACCAGGCGAATCCCGAACGGCTCGGCGGCCCAGGCCCGTGAACCAAACAGTCCGATCAGCATTCCGAAAAAGAAACAAGCATGTATCCGCTTCATGTCTTTCCCTTCCGGCGCCCGGCGCCAGTCAGTGCAGGCCTGCAAGCCAGTCGGCGGCGCTGGCGACTAGAATCGTGTTCCCGTCATTGTTTATCAGTCGCCCTACGCCGGACCGGTTGATTAGTTGTATCGCCGGCACGTTCAGCATACTCTGGAACTTCTTCAGTTGCGGACCTACGGCTGGGTCCGAAAGCTTGGCTTCGACGATGAATCGCGGCACAGATCCTTCGGCCACGATGAAATCGACTTCCTGCTTGTCCTTGTTCCTCAGGTAGAGGAGTTGGAAATCGCCCAGGCCGAAATCACGCCAGAGCGTCACAGCCCGGTTCAGTTCGACGGCGACCATGTTCTCAAAACGTGCGCCCGGGTCGTCAATACGGCGGTAGTCGTAGAAATACAGCTTGGCGTCCTTCACGATGCTGCGCGAAACGCGCCTGCTGTACGGCCGGAGCCTGAACGTCAGGAAGAACCGCTCCAGCACATCCAGCCATGACGTGACGGTGGTGTGCGCCACTTTCAGCGTTTGGGCCAGCGAGGACACCGAGATGGGACTTCCCACGCGATCGGCGAGCATCATGTACAGCATCTCCATCCTGTCGACGCGGCGGACGGCGAATTCATCACGGATATCGTCACGGATGACCTGGCTGTGATAGCTTGCTGCCCATCGCCTGTAGGACGTTTCAGAACCCTTTATAAACGGTTCGGGGAATCCGCTTACGTGAAACATGGTTTCCCAGGCCTTGCGAGCCTGACGGTTCTTCTCAGGAACAGTGTTAAGGTGCTCTTGATCAATGATGGCGACCGACGAAGAGAACACCTCGCCAAGTGTGAACGGGAATATGTGAAAATGCAGATACCGTCCGGCCAGCGAGTCGCCCCGGTGACGCGAAAGGTCCAGCCTGCCGCTGCCGGTTACGAGGAACCGAAACGCGCCGCTGTAACCGTCGTACGCGCCTTTCAGGTAGTTCTTCCAGTCTGAGTACTTGTGTATCTCATCGAGGACGATCAGAGGCACATCGCCTTTTTCGCGATCCGTCTCCTCGAAAAACACGGGATTCCTCAGCAGCTTGGCCCGATCAGTCGGAACATCGTAGTTGAAGTAAACCGACGACGCCTCGCGCGACGCAATGTCCCTGGCCAGTGTGGTCTTGCCGGTCTGGCGGGGGCCGGACATGAACACCAAGTGCTTTTCAGCGTCAAACGCCTCCCAGACATTTCTATAGTAGGCCCGCTTCTTCATGCTGACTATTTTAGCGTAAACCAAAGAATAGTCACGACTATTTTTGGGTTTGCACTAAAATAGTCAGGCGTTATTTCACGCTCGCTCGTCATCATGGGATGTTCTTTTCGCCGGTCTTGCTCAGCAGCCGTCGGGAGATCCCCCTGGCCGGCTTCAGGTCCGAAGCGTCCAGCAGGAATATGTGGTTGGTCTTTGTCGCCGGGTCTCCGCCTACGAACATGATCCATTTGCGATCCGGCGTGAGCTGCGGATGGAAGTGCGACTTCTGCCCGCGCCCGTAAGTTCGCCACTGGCCGGTCAGGTCGAAGAACTCGCTGCCGCCGGCGCTTACGCTCCTGGCCGCTACGAGGTGGTGGCGTTTGGCGTCCTCCCAGAACCACAGTTCGCCGCGTGGGTCCCAGCCGGTGTGAGTGTAGCCGAACGCCCGCGGCAGCGGAAACTCGAATCGCGCCCGGGTCAGCGGATCGTACAGGCCTGCGTAGTTGCCCTTGCCGCTGGAGGGGATCACCTCGTAGACAATCCCCCGCGTGGTGGCCACGAAGTGACACACGTGGCCGCGGACGGTGTTGTCGCCGGCCTTTACGCTGACGCCCGGATCGCCGGCGCGCAGGTATTCGTACTTGCCGCTGGTCAGATCGGTCATCAGCATCCCCATCCCGTTGGGCGGATGGCAGAAGACAAATCGCTCGTTGTCGTAAGGGATCACGTGGTGGATGTGGCAGTCGATCTCGCAGAGCACGCGCCGCTCGGCGGTCTTGAAGTTGTACGCCGCGACCCGCGCGGGCTTGCCCTTGACCGGGCGCCTGTACCAGCTCTTGATCGGCGATTCGATGTACGCCAGCCACTTTCCGTCGGGCGTTATGCAGTTCTGCCCCGCCGCCCGGTATCCTTCGGGCAACTTGAACAGCACCGTGTCCTTCAGTGTTGCGATGTCTACGCTGCGGGCGGTGTCGCCCTTTACGCCGGTGAAATACACAACTCGTCCGTCGGCCACGCTCAGCACGCTTCGATGATCGAGCACGCCGCGTCCGGCCTCGGTGCACCAGTTGTCCCACCCGGTCTTCGGCGTGTCGCCTTTGGTGATCTGCACGGATTGCCCGCTCTGAAGATCGAGGCGATGGAGCTGGACCTCGCCGGAGCCGGCGCGATGATGCACCAGATACTTCAGGTCGCGCGTCAGTGACGGGATGAAGTAATACAGCGGATAGCAGGTCGCCTTCCCCGACGTCAACTGCACCGCGGGTCGATTCGTACCGGGCGCCTTGAGGCGTTTGAACTTGCCGGAGAGTTTGATCACGGCTTTCGGGTCGTAGGGATACGCCGGGGCGACCGGTTTCTCGACTGTCTTGCCGCGGGCCATTTTCAGCATTTCGCTGCCAGCCAGCAGGAACGCGCCGGTTACGTATTCGTGCGAGTGTTCGCGTTTGATCCTGTAAGGACCCCGCCCGACGTGCTGGCCCCAGCAGACCCTGCCCTCTTCGTTCACGGCGCCGCACAGAGCCTTCCACGCGCGGCGGACAACGGGCAGATAAGTCTCTCTGTCCAGCAATCCGTTGTTGATCCCCCAGGCCATCGAGTATGTGAAGAAGCCGGTCCCGCTCGATTCGGGTACGGGTATGTGCGAGTCGTCGGCGAGGTTCGCACGCCAGAATCCGTCTGACCCCTGGCGGCGGATCAGCGAATAGGCCATCGTCTTCAGCAGCTTCTCGTAGCGCGTACGGTTGGGATCGTCTTTGGGGATGTATCGCAGGATTCGCGGCAGGCCCGCCATTACCCACCCATTGCCGCGCGACCAGAGCACTTTCCTGCCGGTTGGGCTCTTGTCTTTCGTGCGGGCCTTGTTGTCGCGGTAGAACAGCCCTTCATTCTCATCGAACAGGTAGTCGGCGACCTCGCCGAAGACCCGGTGCATGTACTTGTTGTACTTCTCGTCGCCGGTGATCCTGCTCATCATCGCAAACGCCGGCGGGCCGACGTAGAGCGTGTCGATGTAGCCCCACCCGCGCTGGTGCGCCGGCCTGGTCAGCCCCAGGCGGGAGTCCATGTATTTCTTCGAGGGCCCGATCGCCTCGGCCTCACCGGTGAGTTCATGGATCTGCAGGTAGGTCTGCACGCAGGTGAGCCTGTTGGCCGGATGAGGTTCCGTGCCGACTCGCCACTTGTGCTTCTTCGACCAGGCGACCGCCTGGGCCAGCAGTTTCGGATCTCCGGTCACTTCATGGAACGCCGTCACGCCGGTGTACCACGTCGCGCGGATCCAGTTGCGATCGCTCGATCGCCACGGATGCTTGATCTGGCGATTGTTGACCTTGTGCATGATCGCGGTGATCCTGTCGGCCGAGAATACGTCGACCTCGATCGCCCCTGCGGCGCAGCCCTCGGCGACGAGGATGCAGACAACCGCCAATACGATTGACAGACTTCTGATTTGATTCATGGAGTGCTCCTCTCGGGAAAGACCAGTGCGCTGGACACCAGTGTCTTGCGCTGGTCGCTCACTGTCAGGAACCAGGCTGTGGCGTCTTTCGGGGGCGCCGCGGCGGTGATGCGGTTGTCGGCGATCGTCGCGGGCTTTTCGGTCCACTTCCGACCGCGATTGTCGCCGGCGAACTCGGACGTCGTGTAGCACAGCGTCGCCGAGACCAGTGTGGTCTTGGTTTTCACGGCGGCTGAGGCCTTGTCGCCGTCGATCTTCGCCGGGCCGACCACCGGCGGCTCAAGACCGCCCCTGAGGTGCTGATCGATGAACACTTCAATCGCTTTGGGGCGATCGAAGATGTGTCCGTGGGCCAGGTTCGGCACGAAGTGCATGTTCTTGCCCGGCGCGGTGACCAGTGCGGCGGTCCTGGCGTGGGAGTCCGGCGGGTATGCGAAGTCCCTGCCGCCGTTTACGAACAGGACCGGCATCGACGCCGATCCGGCGTACATCGACGGGTCCCACAGACGCACCCATTTGGCGCGCAGTTCGTCGCTGGCCATCTTCTTGAACCGCCCGAGCCAGACGCTGTTTTCGTGGAGGTATCCGCAGCCGTAGACCGGGACGGCGGCCTTGAAGCGGTTGTCGAGGCCCATGACGATGCACGTGAGATATCCGCCCCAACTGATGCCGGTCAGCGCCGTCCGATCGGCGTCGATCTCGTCGAACGACTGGATCAGCGAGTGGGCCAGGATCACGTTGGCCACGGCGTGATACGTCCACTGATCGCCGTTGGGTCCGTCCACCGCCCCGAACTTGGTCGCGTCGCCCTGGTCCGGCCCGCCGTCGGGCATGCGCTTGCGTTTGGCCCCGCGTCCGCCGAGGTCCATCGAAATCGCCGCGTATCCGCGTCTGGCCCACAGTTGCACCCACCTGTCGAACGCCGTCCCTCCCCCGCCGTGAACGAGCACGACCGCCGGCAGCTTTTTGGACTTCCTGTCCTTCGAAGCGTCGCCCGACAGCGTGCCGGGCGTTGCGTAGTAGGCGAACACGCGCGTCGGCTTGCCCTTGTACGCCAGGCCGGCGTAATGCATCGCGCGAACGCCTTTGATACTGCATTGGGCCCATTTGAACTGAGGCGCCGTACTGAGAGCCTTGAGATCCCACGGTGTGGTCTTGGGCAGCGTCGCCGCTGGTTTGATCTGTTGGGGCTTTTTCTCCGCCGGGCACAGCGACCCGATCGTCAGCAACACGACCACGGCGGGCAGACAGCGATAGTGCATTTTCCGTTTCATCAGGTTTCCTTCTTCAGTTCACCGGCGTTCAGCGCGCGGTAAGGTCGGCCCGCGATCAGCTTGCCTTCTCTTACGAATCCTTCCGGGCGGTTGGCAAGGCGTTTGACCATTACCGCCCGCCATTTGGCCAGGAGATCGTTGTGAGTCGCATCGTCGGACAGGTCGCGGACTTCGGCGGGGTCCTTGTCGAGGTCGAACAGGTGCTCGCGCCCGTTGAGGGTCCGCCAGATGTACTTGAAGCGCCCGTCGGTCAGTGCGTGGTACGCCTGGGCCTGGCTGTAGCACGGCGCGTGCTCGAAGTGCAGCCACCGGCGGATTGTCTGTTCGGCGCCGCGCAGCGTTGGGGTAAGATCGGCGCCGTCGACTCGGGCCGGGCTCTTCGCACCCGCCAGCGAAAGCAGCGTCGGCATGATGTCCTCCAGGCAGACCGGCTGGTTGATCCGCCGGGCGGGCTGGAAGCCCAGCGCGGGAGCCCCGGAGATAATAAACGGGATGTTGGCCGAGCCTTCAAAAGGCTCGCATTTGCGGAAGTAGCCGTGATCGCCGAGCATCTCGCCGTGATCGGACGTCACCACGATAACCCAGGGACGCCCCGCCTTCTCGCTGCGCGCCTTGAAGTCTCGCATCAGCGGTCCGATCTCGCTGTCGAGATGCTCGATCAGCCCGAAGTATCCCGCCTGGGACTCCAGCAGCGTTTGGCCCTCCAGCAGCACGCGATGTCCGCTCCGATCGCCCTTGGTCGTCAGCGAATCCCAGTCGACCCAGTCGCCGCGGGCCGGGGCGGGCAGTTTCTTCTTGGCGTATGACTCGAAGTATTTCTTCGGCGGGAACAGCGGCGGGTGCGGCGCGTAGAACGATGTCGTCAGGAAAAGCGGCTTGCCCGCGTCCGCCTCGGCGATGACCTTCCGCGATTCGGCGACGACCCACGCCGTGGGATGCAGCTTGCCGGCCAGCGGCCAAGGCTTGCCCTGCCAATGGTTGTACGTCACGCCGATGCGCTTGACGAGCTTCCTGATCCCCCCGCTGGACGGCGCCTGGCGCTGCAGGAACTTGTCGTACGCATCGTTCCTGACGTACGTGGAACCGAGTATACGCCTGTCGTAACCGACCGATCCGCTGGCCTTCGGCTGGTGCATGTTCCGCCCGACCAGTACCGTGGCGTAACCGGCCTTGCCGAGCAGTTCGCCCAGCGGAGGCGTCTCGAACGGCTTGGCCGCAAAGCCCACCACGCCGCTGGTCTGCGGATAGAGGCCCGTAAGCAGCGCGTATCGAGCGGGGATGCACGAGGTCACCGTGCTGTAGGCCCTGCGGAACAGCACGCCCTGTTTGGCCAGCGCGTCGAGCTGAGGCGTGCGCACAACCGGGTGATCGAGGGCCGACAGGCAATCGCCCCGCATCTGGTCGGGCATGATGATCAGCATGTCGGGCCTGGGCGCCTTGCGATCAGCCGCCCGGGCGGCTGAGGCGCCAATACCGGCTCCGGCGACCGCCGAAGCGGCGATTGTCTTCAAGAAATCGCGTCGTTCCATATTCTCACACCTTTCCGGAGCAGTTATTGCTCGTCAGATTTGTCTCCGCGTCCGTTCATCTGTCTCAGCGCCATGACGCCCAGCACTGCGCCGGCGACCATGGCGATCCGGCCGGGAATGGGTCCTCAGTCGCCGCCGTACCGATCGACAGCCATCGCCACGGAACTCCCGGCCGCCACCGAGCCGAGCCCCAGCACGATTCCGGCGGTGATGAGTCTTGTCTGCCCATTTGTCACTTCAGATCGTCTCCAGGTAAATGGCGCCCACGACATCCTACACCACGCCGCATCGCCATGCACGCCGGATTAGAGACATCGCAAGCGCAAAGTCGAAATTCCAAAAGGCAAACGGCCACGGCGGGCATGCGGCACAGAGACGCAGAGGACCGCGACCGGCCTTCCGACAGGCGGGCGGCAAACGCTCTTTTTAAGTCATGCGTCCGCCGAACTCATCGTCTCCGGAACTCGGCGACTGGCCAGAGCCGCGTAAATGCACCACGCTGTCGCCGGGATCGCCGTCAACACCAGAAGCATTGACGACGAGGTTTCATTGGCCTGTCCCAACCAGGCGAACGCGAACCCCACCGGAGCCGAACCGAGCGTCAGCGCCAGCAGGAGTCGCCCAAAATGCATCTTCGCCAGACCGGCGAGAATCGTCATTACTTCCGGGACAACAGGCAGCGCTCGCGATGCGATTATGCCCGCTGCGCCCCATGAATCGAAGAACTGCTGCAAATCGTCAAGTTCGCTGTCGCTCGCCAGGATGCGTGCGGCCTTCTTGCCGAGCAGTCGCGCCAGTCCGTAGGCGACCAGGCCGGCCAGCATCGACCCGACCGTGGCGATAAGACCGCCGATGAACGTTCCGTAGAGCGTGCCCATGGCGGCCATTATCGGAGCGGCGGGTATCGGCAGGATCAAGTCGGCGACTATCAGTCCGATCGCCACGGCCCAGGCGTAAGGGCGCACCGAGGCAAGCCACTGCTGGTAACTGTCCGAAGCGAAATAGGCGTCCATCTCCGCATGCCAGATGAAGTAAGGCGTAAGCAGGACAACCACAATCGCCAGGATTATCAAAGGCAACTTCCGCTGCAACGTCATAAACGCACTCCTGGAGTAACGGCTCGACCGACGCGGGGATTATACTCCCAAACGCAAGACGATGGAAACGCACCTTCGACAATGACCGCATCTGAAGCCACACAGCGAACGCATGGAAGTTAGAGTTGTTGTTGCGCCCCCCGAACTGATACCAATATTGGGTCAACTCAGGACCACGCCACTCCCGCCGCTTGAAACAGCGGCGCAATTCAAGACAACTGTACCACGAAATCCCAAGACCAAAAGAGAAGAAGAAAGCCGAAAACGGCTAGGATGCAGGGTTGAACAGCATTGGGTGGCTAGGGATTTAGGGCTGTTGTCACGGACTTGCGATGATAACGCTTGCAATAATATAGGGGAAACCCTATACTCAGGGGTGTATCGGACCTAAAGCACACTAGACAGCAAAGGAGACTGGGCGGATGAATGCCAGCGATCTTACTACGCTCGATGATCTTACTCCGAATGAGCTTGCAAGGAGTTTCTCAGTTGTTCTCAGGCAATGGCTGTCCGATACGGAAATATCCCGAATCAACGCCGCCAATGCGGCCAGTGGCTATGATGCATCGTCTTGCGCTTCCCATGACTACTGCGATGCGAATATGGCGATGCTTGAAGCGGTCTCAAGTTCAACCGGTATCCCCATCGATAGCGTTGACGTGGTGGATGCTCGCTTCTGTGAGTTATCAAACGAGGCGTGGGCAATAGCCAAGCGTGCCGGTTTCAACGCCGGGGGGATAGTGTGACCGCTACGCCCGGACAGAGGATAAAGGCCCGTCGCAAAGCCTTGCGAATGACCCAGACCCAGGCTGCCAGAGAATACGGATGCAGTCAGCCTCGCTGGGCTGAGATTGAGGCGCAGCGATTTAATCCCCAGGTTGAAACGCTCATGCGCGCTGCAAGGGTTGTCGGTCTGACATTGGGTGAGTTATTCGCAGAAACGGCGTCTTCACGATCATCCACAGACCGGCCCATTCCTAAGCCATGATGTCCGGAGGTAGTTCCAGCCGGCCAGCGTGGACACCGTCGTGGCACTTGCTGCAAAGCACCACCAGATTATCCGGAGTGTTCGCCCCGCCAGTGACGTGATGAAGAAGGTGATGCAGTTCGAGAATTCTGGGATCCTCTCTAGTCCATCTCTCGCGAGACCAACCACAGAGTTGGCATGCATTGCCTGCCCTCTCATAGACCTCTTTCTGGGCTGCAAACGGGATCTGCCGGTCATGGGGTTCAGAGACCCTGTCGAGTGATTCAAGTACATACTCGCCCATGCTGAGATCGGGGCGCCCCGTGAAACAGGTCGCTATTGCATATCCCTGTTCAGTCCGCAACTCTCGGACACGGCGGCCGAATTCGCTGGTCTTGGCGACGTACTTCAGTTCCTCGGTGGTAACGACTTGCCCCACGTTCTCTTCATAAGCACTTCGGCATAGTGGAAGAGGATAGTGCCAAGGTCGACCGATACTCGACGCTCGAAGGCATCTCCTGAATCGCGTTCAACCTTGGGAATCGTATTGCGGAAACAGGCGTGAAGGCTCAAAAGCTGAGTTCCCCGTCCTCGAGTCCCAACGCGCCCGCCAAGGCCAGCGCGTTCCGTAGCATGAACGTTCCGTATCCGCTCGCAAGAGAGATCAGGTGCTCTGCTGCACGCGGGGTCCACTCCCCTGAAGTGACAAGCTCGGACCTCAGCGAATCCAGAGGTATACTCCCGTTGGGCAATCGTGAATCAGCAACGATTCCCTCGTACTCGTGCTGTAGTGGTTCTGTAGTCAATTGGTCTTGTGTCATTTCCGTTCCTTATGCATACCTGAAGGTATTGCGCAAGTGCCAGCGAATGCATCCGCGATCCGGCAGGAATCGCGTAGGCAAACGGATCGGCTTGCGATGGTATCGTGAGAGTAGTTTCTGGACTTTGGGATCGGGGTTGTCGAGTAGTGCGCTGCTTATGCACACTTTTAGGTCTTCATCCACTCCCATCAATCCCGAATCGAAGAGTCGGCTGAACGTGGCGCTTAGTGACAGACCGTTGGCCGGATTGGCCCTTAGCTTTCGATCCACGCTCCACGGGATTATGTGCGAAGCGATGAGAGCATCCGGTATTGGTAGCCCCGTTATGCAGCAACGATATTCATAACTGCTCAAGACAGCCTGACGGAAGAAGGCCTGATGAAGCCGTTGTCGTGCAGTCACCGCTCTCTCCGAGGGGCCCGTCGGTAGACTCAGCGGGGCTGCGGGGGCACCGACTTCCTGCCAGAGGGTCTCGCGTAGTGTGTGGGCCGTACTTACGAGACCTGACCAATCGCGGTGGAATTCGTTCCATATCTCGCCGTCCAACTTGCTTCCGTGCGGGAGCCCGCCGATGTTGCGCTTCTTGAGTTCGGGATCGAACGCTCCGAAGTTGCCGAGCTTCCGGGCCATAGCTGCTGGTGTTCGGCCGATGAGGTGTGCAAGCCAAATAACTTCTGGATTGGTTGCCCTTGTGGTCCTGAATGGAATTCGGCAATAAAGTTCAAAAGCAAGGATCAATTCCTCGCGGGACCAAAGCGTGCCATACTTCTCGGATTGATTAGCCATTAGATAGGCCTTTGGCCTTGCTGGAACCCCCGTAGCACTCATCAGGGAAAAAACCCTCATGTTTTCTGAAACGTATGTGGTTGTGGCGCAGGTTTGCCCCTGTTATCGCAACTAGCCTCTTTCTGTCACTTACATCACCGCTCATTTCACCTTCCGTCTTCCATGACTGG
>Ga0180430_10001959_pt1 | contig 19280 bp, 18 predicted proteins | sample SS_ome_9_FD_132999 | JGI IMG/M metagenome (GOLD analysis project Ga0180430, IMG submission 132999) | Hypersaline lake sediment archaeal communities from the Salton Sea, California, USA - SS_1_S_2 metaG | ecosystem: Environmental > Aquatic > Non-marine Saline and Alkaline > Hypersaline >... | reverse complement strand
GTGCACGATGCCGGGGCGGCGATCGCCGCCGATGCCCGACAGGCTGTCGCCGCAATGCGCCAAGAGCGCGTTGACCAGCGTGCCCGCGGGCGTGCCCGGCGCGGGATGCACGACCATGCCCGCGGGCTTGTCGATCACGATGAGGTCGGCATCCTCGTGCACGATCGCCAGCGGGATCGCTTCGGCGGCCATGTCGGTGTCTTCCGGCGGGCCGAGCGCGATCTGCCAGGTCTCGCCCTCCGCCGGCCGGGTCTTGGCCTCGCGCACCGGGCCGTCGGGGCCGCTGACCGCGCCCTCGGCGATCAGCCGGCCAAGCCGGGTGCGCGACAGCTCCGCCTCGGCTGGCGCATCGCGCGCCAGCGCCTTATCAAGGCGGTCGGGCGGGTTCGGCCCGATGGTGACGCGAAGGATGCGGGGGGCGGCGATGTCGGACACGGGCGATCCTGAGGGGCCGGGCCTGCCGCCCGACCTGCGGTTCCTGAAGTGGCTGGTGACGGGGCTGGCCGCCACGATGATGGTGGGGCTGATAGCGCTCGTCGCGGTGTTTGTCACCCGCTTCCCAGGCGCCCCGCCGCTGCCCCGCCTGCCCGAGGCGATCAACCTGCCCGACGGGATCGAGCCGGAGGCGGTGACCTTCGGCCGGGGCTGGTTGGCGGTGGTCGCCGGCGACCGGATCGTGGTGTTCGACGCCGACAGCGGGGCGGTGCTGAACGACGTGGCGGTGGCACGCTAGGCCGGGGCCGCAATCGCCCGGCCAGCACCGGCGGGGGATCATCGGGGCCGTTCGCGGCCTACCCCGCCGCCGGTATCCGCCGCACCCACAGCCAGCTCAGCCCCGCCATCGCCGCCGCGGTGGCCAGGCACAGCGGCAGCCCGCCCGCCTGGTAGCTCAGCCCCGACAACAGCGTGCCCAGAAGCCGGCCGGCGGCGTTCGACATGTAGTAGAACCCCACGTCCATCGTCACCCGCTCGGCCTTGGTGAAGGCGAGGATCAGGTAGGAATGGACGGCGGAATTGACCGCGAAGACCGCGCCGAAGACCAGCAGGCCAAGGATCAGCGCCACCGTCAGCCAGGTCTGCGGCCCGCCGGCGGCCCAGGCCAGCGCCGCCAGCACCACCGGGATTGTCGCCAGCCCGGCGACCCAGCGGGTGGCGAGGCCGACGATCTCGGCCTCCGGCCGGCCGGCGGCGCGCAGGATCCTCGGCGCCGAGGCCTGCACCGCGCCATAGCCGATAATCCAGGCCGCCATGAAGCTGCCGACGAGGAAGAAGGCCCAGCGCCGGCCCTCGTCCGTGCCGTCGGAAAAGACCGCGTTGAAATAGATCGGGATGCCGACGACGAACCACACGTCGCGCGCGCCGAACAGGAACATCCGCGCCGCCGACAGCCGGTTGATCCGGGCGTCGCCGGAAAACACCTCGGAGAATTTCGCGCCCTTCTTGCCGGTGGGAAGCCCCGCCGGCATGAACAGAGCAACGGCCAGCAGGATCGTGGCCAGAACCGCCGCCATCGCCCACAGCGCCGGCACGAAACCGACCCCGCCCAGCAGCGCGGCGCCGATGAAGAAGCCCGCGCCCTTGACCGCGTTCTTCGACCCGGTCAGAAGCGCCACCCAGCGAAACAGCCCGCCATCGGCGGTGGGCGCGAGGATCTTGACCGCGCTTTTCGACGACATCTTGGCCAGATCCTTGGCCACGCCCGACAGCCCCTGCACCGCCATCACGAACACCACCGAGGCCGCGATCGACCAGCCGGGATCGAGCCGGCTGAGCGCGACCAGCGCCACGACCTGAAGGCCGAGCCCGGCATAAAGCGTCGCGGTCAGGCCGAACCGCGCCGCGATCCAGCCCGCCGAGAGGTTGGTGACGATCCCGGCGAATTCATACAGCAGGAACAGCCAGGCCAGTTGCAGCGGCGAGAACCCCAGCGTGTTGAAATGCAACAGCACCAGCATCCGCAACGCGCCGTCGCTGAGCATGAAGGCCCAGTAGGCCGCCGTCACCGCGACATAGGCGGCAAGGCCGTCGGGCCGCGACGCCTCAGTCATGACGCGCCGGCGACAAGGCGGGCGACATCCGCCAGCCGGCAGGCATAGCCCCATTCGTTGTCGTACCAGGCGTAGATCTTCACCTGCGTGCCGTTCACCACCATCGTCGATGGCGCATCGACGATCGAGGAACGCGGATCGCCGCGATAGTCGCAGGACACCAGCGGCCGCTCCTCGTAGCCCAGGATGCCCTGCAGCGGCCCCTCGGCGGCGGCACGGAAGAGCGCGTTCACCTCCTCCGCCGTCGTCGCCCGCTCGACCTCGAAGACGCAATCGGTCAGCGAGGCGTTCAACAGCGGCACCCGCACCGCGTGGCCGTTCAGCCGGCCCTTGAGTTCGGGGTAGATCAGCGTGATCGCGGTGGCGGACCCGGTGGTCGTCGGGATCAGGTTGGTCAGCGCCGAGCGCGCGCGGCGCATGTCCTTGGCCGGGCGGTCGACGATCGTCTGCGTATTGGTCACGTCGTGGATCGTGGTCATCGAGCCGTGGCGGATGCCCAGCCCCTCGTGGATCACCTTGACCACCGGCGCGAGGCAGTTCGTGGTGCAGGAGGCGGCGGTGACGATCCGGTGCCGCGCCGGGTCGAAGAGGTGATGGTTGACGCCGTAGACGAGGTTCAGCGCGCCGCCGTCCTTGACCGGGGCCGAGACGACGACGCGGGCCACCCCGGCCTCGAAATAGGGCGCGATCTTCGCCGCGGTCTTGAACACCCCGGTGCAGTCGATCACCAGATCGACGCCCAGCTCCGCCAGCGGCAGATCCTCGATCCGGTGTTCGGCGGTCAGCCGCATCTGCCGGCCGGCGACCGTCAGCCCGTCGCCCGCGACCGCGATGCCCGCGTCCCAGCGGCCGTGGATCGAGTCGAATTCCAACAGCAGGGCATGCTGGTCCGGCGTTCCCGCGGGATCGTTCAGCAGCACGATCTCGGCGTCGATCCCGCCGTCGATCAATGCCCGCAGCACGAGTTTTCCGATCCGGCCAAGGCCGTTCAGTGCGATCCGCGTCATCGGTTCATCCCCCGTTCAGGCCGATCTTGTCGAGATGATGCTGCAGGGCCACCTGGCCCAGGTCGGCCAGCGGCAGCGCCATGAAGGCGCGAACCCGGCCCTGCAACTCGGCATAGGTGGCATCGAGCACCGCGGCGGCCCCGGCCGCGTCGTGCCCCTGCGTGCAGGGATAGGCGACGCCCCAGTGCGCGTTCATCGGCTGGCCCGGCCAGCGCGGGCATTCCTCCGCCGCCGCCCTGTCGCAGATGGTGAAGACGAAATCCATCGCCGGCGCCTCCGCACCCTGGAACTCGGCCACCGATTTCGACCGCAGCGCGGCGACGTCGTGCCCCTTGCGCCGCAACACGTCGAGCGCCATCGGGTTGACCTCGCCATAGGGCCGGGTGCCGGCGGAATGCGCGCGGAACCGGCCCGCGCCCTCCGCCGCCAGGATCGCCTCGGCGATGATCGAGCGTGCCGAGTTGCCGGTGCACATGAACATGACGTTGAGCGGGCGCGGCATGGCGGGCGCCGCCTCACCGCCTCCGGCGGCGGCCGGCAGGTATATGTCGGGCCGGCCGCGACAGCAATCGGCGATGAAGAAGTCGGTCAGCGCGCCGGCGGCCTCGATATCGACCGAGTAGTAGATCGCGCGCCCCTCGCGCCGCGACTGGATCAGCCCGGCGCCCTCAAGCGCGGAGAGGTAGACCGACAGGGTGCTGGGCCGGATGTCGAGCGCCTCGCCGATCTCGCCGGGGCGCACGCCCTGCGGCGCGCGACGCATCAACAGCCGGAACACCCGAAGGCGGCCGGCATTTCCCAAAGTGCCGAACAGCAGCGAAGCCTGATCCGTTTCCATGATTCATGGATAATGGGAACTTCATGACAGGGCCATGACGAATCCGCCCGGTTGCCTGCCGGCCCGGCGCGCCGGTCAGCCGTTGGCCGCCCGGTCCTGCTGCGCCGGGCCGGACCGAAGCAGGCGGTGCAACAGCCCGGCCTTCCCGCTTGTCTCGGTCTTGGCGTAGATGCTGCGCAGGTGGCTGCGCAGCGTCGACTCGGAGATCTGCAACTGCTCCATGATCTCGCGGGTGCTGCTGCCGGCGGCGAACAGCCCGCAGATGCGGAATTCCGCCCGCGTCAGCCCGGCCGGGTTCGCGGGGCCGAGAAGCGCTTCGTCGCGGGCCTGCGGGCCGACCGGCCGGATCGCCGCCCGGCGCAACGACACCAGAAGCTGCGCGCCGCGATGTTCCCAGGCCGAGGCGAGCGCGGGGGCGAGCGCATCGACGAGATAGCTGTCCGCGCCGCGGGGCCGATGGGTGAAACACAGTTCCAGCACGTCGGTCGCCTCGTCGTCGACGGCGAGGACGATGCAGATCACGTCATGGATGCCGCGCAGTTCCATCCAGCGCGCGAGCCGGGTCTGCGGCGCGACGAGCAGGCTGCCGGCGAGTTCGCTGTAGCTCCAGACCGATCCGACACGCGCCCGCGCCCGGTGCGCGCCGATCAGCGTGGGGGCAAGATCGCCCGGCTTGGGCCGCGTGGCGACGTCGCGCGCGGCATCCTCGGTCAACAGCCGTTCGGCCGCGCCGCGCCCTGCGGTCAGCCGCAGGAGCGAGGCGACCTCGGCCCCGCAGACATCGCGCAGCAACACCAGCGCGCCGGCCGGATGGCCCTCGCCCTGAAGGGTCTGGGCCCAGCGTGCCGTGGCGACCATGGCCTGGGCGAACCGCCCGGACGGTTGCCCGCCGGCCGCCTCGGCCCATGCCTGGTCCGGATCGGAGAAATGCCCCGAAGTGCCGCGAAGGGCGCCCATCCAATGACTTCCCTGCAAATGCAGACCGACCCGCGTCACGCAACACCGAAAGGCACCAGAACGAGGCGGACGGCCGAAATAACCCGGTCATTATGCCTGTCTCGGCACGGATACGGAAGACCGGTCGGCGGAACAGGCTTAACTCGGACTGGCCCGTGCGGGCCCGACTGCACCGATCCAAGCATGGCCGCGTTAAGAAAGGCTTGCAGGTTTAACCAGTTGGCGATCGTCGCGGGGCAATTGGTCGCGGCCGGCGGCGCGCGCCGGCCGGCCCGGCGCTGTCGGGATCGTGATCGGCCCCGCCGCCGGGGATTTCCGGGCGGGCCGGCGCCTGGGGCGCGGCAGGTCCGGGCCGGGCGCATCCCGTCCGCGCCGCAACCCCCTGAAATCCCGTCCTGTGGCCCGCAATCCGCACCGCTCGCGGGGCCGGAACGGGGCCGGACGCGGGCCGACCGGCCAGGGATGGCCACGGCCCACCGGCCGTCCGTGCCGGCAACGATTCGGCCGCCACGATTCGCCACGACGGCCGGCGCGGCCCCGCCGGGCAGCGTAAACCGGTTAATTTAACCAAGGCCGCAATTTCGAAATGCCTTGGGGTTGATCCAAAATACATCAATACAACCTTGCGATGTTTTTCTCGCAGGTTCGGACGATGTGCGGCAACCCTGCGGCGTATACATATGGTCATGTCCACGGGGCGTTGTTCCCCGAGGCCGCTGTTAAACGGCACCTACTTCAAGACCCGCTCAGGAGTTAGATTCAATGACCAAGCTCATCACCAAGATCAAATCCTTCTCGAAGGCCGATGCCGGCGCCGCGCTGGTGGAATACGGCATCATCCTCGGCCTGATCGTCGCCGTCGGCGGCACCGTGCTGATCAGCATCGGCACCGAAACCGCAAACAATCTCTCGGACGCCGATTCCGTGGTGCGGGGCGAGACGCCGGGCGGTTGATCACGGTCCACGCTCTACATTCAAGGCGCGCCGGGCCAATGGCCCGGCACCCACAAGCGTGAACGGTGCCCCAGTTATCGCCGCTCCGTATTCGGAACGCAAAGGCCCGGGCCTTCCGGCAAGGTTTGATAGATGAACATCCGCTCGATCCTCGTTACCGTCGTCGGCCTGTGCATCGCGGGCGTCTCCGCCTATTACGCGCGCGACCTGATGACCGACCGGGTCGCGGAAGAGACCCAGGCGATCCGGGTGGAAGCCGAACAGGCGATGGCCACCGTCGTCGTCGCGCTGGAGGACATTCCCTTCGCCGCCCCCGTCACCCGCAAGATGGTCGCCGTGCAGGACTGGCCGCGCGACGCGGTGCCCGAGGGCGCGTTCGAGACGCTGGACGCCGTGCTCGGCCCCGAGGGCGAAGCGCCGCGCAACGCCAAACGGGCAATCGTGGCCGGTGAACTCATGCTCGCCTCGAAGCTGTCCGGCTTCGGCGAGAAGGTGACGATCCTACAAACCCTCACCGCCGGCACCCGCGCGATGACGATCGAGGTCAACGCGGTCTCGGGCGTCGCGGGCTTCGTCAAGCCCGGCGATTTCGTCGACATCGTGCTGACCGAGAACCGGTCGGGCGACCTGCGCGCGCGCACGATCATGCAGAACGTCCGCGTCATCGGCGTCGATCAGGACTATGGCGAGGGCGCGGAAACCAACCGCATCGCCCGCACCCTGACCGTCGAGGTCACGCCCGAGGACGGCCAGCGCCTGGCTTTGGCGCAGCGCGCCGGATCGCTCAGCCTGACGCTGCGCACCACCGACGGCGGCACCGACGCGCCGCTGCCGGCGATGAGCCTGAGCGAGCTTCTGGACATGGCCGAGGAGCCCGAGATCGAGCAGGTCGAGGAAACCGTCGCCGAACCGAAACGGACGGTGACGATCCGCCGGGGCAGCGACACCGAGATCGTGGAGATCGAGGACTAACCGGCGGCCACACGGTGCCGGCGGCGGGACCGCAAGCGAAAGGACGACGGCAATGACCCGCGACATGCGCAAGTTTCTCGGCAAGGACGGCGGCGGCGCCCTGCTCTTCTGGGCGCTCGGCATCGTCGCCTTCCTCGGCTTCGTTGCGCTCTCGTTCGACGTCGGGCGGATCGCCAATACCCAGACCGAGATGCAGACCCTGGTGGACGAGGTGGCGCTGGCCGCGGGGGGCGAGCTGGACCGGCTGCCGGGCGCGCGCGAGCGCGCCCGCGCGGCTGCGGAAGACCTGATCCGCGACAAGATCCAGACCTTCGGCGATGGCGGGCAGGCGCTGACGGGCGGCGCGGCCACCGGCTCCGTGGCGGAGTGCCTGGAACTGATCGCCGGCGGGGAAACCGCCGAGGAGTGCGCCGGCGACTACTTCCTCGAATTCCTCGACAGCAGCCGCAACCTTGTCGTCGGCGCCGGCAACGCCGCGGATTCCGCCACCCGCTTCGTCCGTGTCACCGCCGTGCCCCGGCGCGTGCAGACGCCCCTGTCGCGCGGCATCGCGCTCCTGACCGGGGGCAGCGGGCTGGAGTTCTTCGACGCCGCCGCCACGGCCACGGCGGGCGCGACGACCTTTGCCTGCGAACCGGTACGCTTCGGGTTCTGCGTCAATCCGGACCCTGCGGCCGGCTACGACCCGGCGAACCTGCGCGGCCGTCAGGTGCGGATCGCCGACTTCGGATCGGGCAACTCCGGGCTTCTGGACATGTCGAGCATGTATCCGAACGTCGAAGGCCCCTGTTCGGAAGTCAGCGTCAACGGCGTCGGCTACGAAGTGTGCATGTACGGGGCCGAGGGCGCGACCTCGGGCTGTTTCGAAGTCAGCGACGGGCTGGATACCGAACCGGGCACCAAGGGCGGCAACTTCCTGGCCGCGATCAACACCCGCTTCGACGAATACTCCGGCGTCACCAACAACGACGACAACAACCTCGACTACCGGCCGGCGCCGAACGTCATCCGCGAATGCACCCCGTCCACCCCGCAGGTCAACCAGGGCATCGAACCGGTCGCGTCGCTTCCGCGGGATTCATGCTTCGCAGCCGGAACCTGCGACACCATCGGCAACGGCGACTGGACAACCGGGCGCGCCGCCTATCTGGAGACCAACTATGGGCTTGCCGACGGTGGCGAGGCGCCCGAGGATTTCCCCGGCGACTATTTGGAGTGGATAGCGGTCAGCACCGCCAGCACACGCTGGGAACTTTACCTTGCCGAGCTTGCAGCTGCCGACGGCGGCGACATCCTCGAGAACCGCTGCATCAGCGGCGTTCCCGAGGAATGGTCTTCGCAAGGCAGTTCGCAGGCCAGCGCCGATGGACCAGCCCGCCGCCTCATGGTGGGGGCCGCGGTCGACTGCGCGTCGGGCATCGACATCAACGGCCGCACCCAGGACGTTCCGGCGGCCGACTATTTCCTGATGTTCCTGACCGAACCCGCCGAAGGCGGCAACGAGGACATCTGGCTGGAGGTCGTGCAGGAAATCCCCACCGACGGCACCGAGTCGCTCGTCTACCGCGTGGTGAGGCTGCTGGACTGATGGCGCGCCGCCTTCCCTCCCTCCTGCGGCGGTTCCTGCGCCGTGATCGCGGCGCGGCGCTGGTGGAATTCGCGCTGATCCTGCCCACGGCGCTGGTGATCTTCGCGGTCATGTACGAATCCGGCCGGATGATGTTCGCCTACCAGGCGGCGGTTTCCGGCGTGCGCGATGCCGCGCGCTACGCGGCGCGGGCGGCCGATCCGGCATCTGTCTGCCCGTCGCCGGTTTCGGGCTACTGGACCGGCTTCGCGACCGAGGCGCAGGCCAACCTGACGCAGATCATCGGCCGCGACGGCAGCCTGTTCACCGTCCAGTCGGTCGAGGTGACATCGGACTGCCCGACGCCGACGGTGCCGCTGCGCGAGGCCAATGTCGGCACTGTCACCGTGACCGCCACGGTGCGGATCGATTTCCTGTTCGGCCCGGTGCTGGGCATCTTCGGCACCGCGCTGTCGGGGGTGACGGCGCGGGTCAACGACCAGGCGCGGGTGTTCGGCACATGAGCCGCGCCAGCCCCCCCCGGCGCGGGGCCTTCCCGCGCGACGACAGCGGCGCGACGCTGGTGGAATTCGCGCTGGTGATCGGGCTTTTGCTGATCCTGATCTTCATGATGTTCGATTTCGGCCGGATCATGAACGCCATGGTGTTCACGCAAAAGGGCGTGGAACGGGTGGCGCGCGCGGCGATCGTAACGACGCCGGTTTGCGGCGGCGTTCCGACGGTCGTCCAGCGCCGGTCCGGCAACACCTCCGATCCCGGCACCCTGTGCCGCAGCGCCGCCGATCCCTGCGACACCTACACGGTCACCTGCACCGCCGATCCCCGCGCCGCGCCCGGCGGATCGGTCGCCGCGATCATGGACCCGTTCCTGCCCGCGGTCTCGACCGGCGGCACGCTGACCTTCACCTACGAAAGCGACAATTTCCCGGGCTCCCCCCGGATCGGCTTCGTCACCGGGCCGACCACGCCGATCGTGTCGGTCGAGCTTTCCGATGTGCGGCTGACCATGGTTTCGCCGCTGGCCGGCCTTCTGGGCCTCGTGTCCGGCAGCGAAAGCACGCTGTTTCAGAATGGCTTCACCCTGCCCACGGTAAGAGTGAGCCTGCCGGCGGAGGATCTGCAATGACGCTGCACCTGCAAGCCACGCCGGCCGGCCGCGACGAGTCGGAGAACGCAATGGAAGAACACGAAAATCTCGCGCTGGTCCTCGGCCGCAACCCGGTCGTGACCGAGGCGGCCGCGCGACTCCTCAAGCGTTTGCCGGGGCATCATGTGCAGGTGGTGCGGGAAACGCTCGACGCGCTGTCGCCCGAAACGCTCGGGGCGCTCGCGCTGGCCGAGGTGCTGGTGTTCGAGGCCGACGGCGCGGCCCTGTCGCAGGGCGACGCGGTGGCCGGCCTGCTGGCGCATCGCGGCCCTACGACGCGGATCATCGCGGTCACGGCGGCCGACCTGCCGCTGTCGATGGCCCGGCACCTGATGAAGATCGGCATCGACGAGGTCGTTCCGGCCGAGGCCGACACCGCGGAGTTCGAAGAGTCCCTGACCTCCGCGCTGACCACCATCCTGGACCGCAGGGGACGCGGCAGCGCGACGACCGGCGGGCCGCAGGGCACGCAGGGCAAGGTGATCGCGGTGGCCAATGCCCGCGGCGGGCTCGGCGCCACGACGATCGCGGTGAACCTCGCCGACATGCTGCTCGACCCGCATGGCCTGCTGCGCAAGACCCCCAGCCACAGGGTCGCGCTGATCGATCTCGACGTGCAGTTCGGCAATGCCGCCACCTTCGTCGATCTCGAGGACCGCGGCGCGCTGATCGAGCTGGCGCGCGCCTCCGACCCGCCCGACGGCGCCTTTCTCGAATACGCGCTGCAGCGCCACGAAAGCGGGCTGCGGGTTCTGCCCGCCCCGGTCGCGGCGATGCCGCTGGAGGCGCTGGACATGATCCGCGTCGGCGCGCTGATCGACACGCTGCGCGAGTCCTACGACTACGTCGTGATCGACCTGCCGCATGCCCTGGTCAGCTGGCTCGAGGCGGTGATCACCCGCACCGACATGCTGCTGATGGTGACCGATACCTCGGTCCCCTCGGTGCGCAGCGCCCGGCGCCTGATCAACCTGCTGTCGGAAGAGAACCCCGCGCTTGCCACCGAGATCGTGATCAACCGCGAAAGCAAGCCGCTGGTGCAATCCCATTCCCACAAGCTGGCGGCCGAGGCCCTGCGCCTGCCGCTGCGGCATTTCATCGCCGCCGATGTCAATGCCGCGCGCCGCGCCATCGACCGCGGCGAGGTGATGTCGACGGTGGCCCCGAATTCTTCGATGACCAAATCATTACGACGCCTGGCGGGTTACGTTCTCAAGACCTTCCCGGCACCGGCCTCGGCCGCCCAATCCCAGGGGAGCAATTGATATGTTCAAGGATTTCCGGAAAGAATCCCCCGAAAAGGCCGCGAACGTGGTCGACATGGCCGCGGCCGCGCCGATCCGGGCCGAGGCAGAGGCCGACCCGGCGCTGCTGTCCTATCTGGAACTGAAGAGCCGGCTGCACGAGGAGCTGCTGGGCCGGCTGAACCTGGCCCTGATCGACAAGGTCCAGCCCGCCGACCTGCGGCGCGAGATCTCCACCCTGGTGTCGGATTTCCTGGCCGCCGAGGCGCGGCCGATGCGCGGCGAGGAGGTACTCAAGCTCGTCGACGACCTGATCCACGAGGTCACCGGCCTCGGCCCGCTGGAACCGCTGCTGGCCGACCCGACGGTGACGGACATCCTGGTGAACACGCATCACAACGTCTATGTCGAACGCCACGGCCGGCTGGAGAAGACCAGCGTCCGGTTCCGCGACGAACGCCACCTGCTGCGGATCATCGACAAGATCGTCAGCCGCGTCGGCCGCCGGATCGACGAGGCGCAGCCCTGGGTCGATGCCCGGCTGGAGGACGGCAGCCGGGTGAACGCGATCATCCGGCCCTGCGCGATCGACGGGCCGACCCTGTCGATCCGGAAATTCTCGCGCGTGCCGCTGACGATGGAAAAGCTCATCAGCAACAACGCGCTCAGCCCCGCGGCCGGGGAGTTCCTGCGCGCCGTCGTCGGCGCGCGCCTGAACGTGCTGATCTCGGGCGGGACCGGTTCGGGCAAGACGACGATGCTGAACGCGATGTCCTCCTACATCGGGATGAGCGAGCGGATCGTCACGATCGAGGACGCGGCCGAACTGCAGATGCAGCAGGATCACGTCGTGCGGCTGGAAACCCGGCCGGCCAGCGCCGAGGGCACCGGGATCATCAGCCAGCGCGACCTGGTGCGCAACGCGCTCAGGATGCGGCCCGACCGGATCATCATCGGCGAGGTCCGGGGCGCGGAAAGCCTCGACATGCTGCAGGCGATGAACACCGGCCACGACGGGTCGATGACCACGATCCACGCCAACTCCGCCCGCGACGCGCTGGGCCGGCTGGAACAGATGGTCGCGATGTCGGGCTTCGAACTGCCGCTGTCGGCGGTGCGCCGGCAGATGTCGTCAGCCCTGCACATCGTGCTGCAACTCGCCCGCCTGACCGACGGTCGCCGCCAGGTGATCGGCATCTCGGAGATCACCGGGATGGAGGGCGACATCATCACCATGCAGGACATCTTCGTCTTCCGCCGCCGCGGCGTCGCGCCCGACGGCACGGTGCTGGGCGACTTCACCGCCACCGGCATGCGGCCGCACTGCCTCGAACAGCTCGAGGCGGCCGGGATGGCGCTGCGCACCAGCGCCTTCGTCCCGATGGAGGCCGCGCAATGACCGAGGGCCTGCCCACCGATCCCGCGACACTGATCGCCATCGGCGTCTTCTTCGGTGTGCTTCTGGTCTTCGACGGGCTGCGCCGCATGGCCGGGCGGGCGCGCACCACCGAGGCGATGGCGGAACGCCGGCTGAAGGCCCCGACCAGCCCGCTGCCCGATCTCGGCGACGAACTGGTCGCGGCGGCGGCGAAGGTCAGGCGGCCGGGCCCGATCGACCGGCTGTCGCTGGCCCTCGACGGCGCCGGCATCAAGCTCAAGCCCGGCGCGGTCGTCGCCATCGTGATCGGCGCGGCGGTGCTGAGCTTCAGCCTGTCGGCGCTGCTGCTGCCGCTGGCGCTGGCGCTCGTCCTGACCATCGTCCTGTCGGTGCTCTTGCCGATCGCGATCATCGACCGGATGCGCAAGGCGCGGCTCGAGAAGCTGACCCAGCAGTTGCCCGACGCGCTGGAACTGATGGCCCGCGCGCTCAAGGTCGGGCATCCGCTCAACACCTCGATCGAGGCGGTGTCGCGCGAGATGGCCGCGCCGATCGCGATCGAGTTCGAGCGGATGGTCGACCAGGTGACCTATGGCGAGGATATCGTCACCGCCTTCCACGACCTCGCCACCCGCAACCGCAGCGAGGATTTCGACTATCTCGCCGTCGCGGTCGGCATCCAGCACGGCACCGGCGGCAACCTCGCCCGGATCCTCGAGATCCTGGCCAAGGTGATCCGCGACCGGTCGACGATGCGCCGCAAGATCTCGGCGATCTCGGCGGAGGGCCGGGTCTCGGCGATGATCCTGTCGGTCCTGCCCTTCGCGATGGTCGCCATCACGCACGTGATGTCCCCGGAATACTACGGCGACGTGGCCGACGACAGCCGGTTCCGGACGATGGCGATCATCGCGCTGGTGCTGACGATCGCCAACATCATCATCCTGCGCAAACTCGTCAGCTTCCGGTTCTGAGGAGGGAGAGATGATCGAAACACTCCAGCAATTCCTCGCCGGGCTGCCCGTCGACCGGACCACGCTGATCATCATCGGCCTCGCGCTCGGCATCTTCCTTGTCGTCCTGGGCATCTTCTACCCGGTGCCCGACACCGCGCGCATCGCGCGGCGGATGGCCGCCGCGCGCGTCGACAAGCCCGAGGCGCAGCGCGCCGCGCTGCTGCGCGACACCGATTACTCGCCGACCGGGATGATGAAGGCGCTGGTGCCGCTGGAGTCGCGCGAGCGCGGCGAGATCGCGACACAACTTGCGCATGCCGGTTTCCACGGCCGCATGGCGCTGGCCTACTACTTCCTGCTGCGCTTCGTGATCGGCCTGATCGTGCCGCTGGGCTTCGGCCTTGTCTACCTCGTCGCGGTGCGGACCGGCCGGGTCGCCGATCTTGGCCCTTTCGTCGCCGGTCTCGACGCCGCCAATGTCGTGCAGATCGTCGCCGGGATGATCCTCGTCGGCTTCTACGGGCCGGCCTACCTGCTGCGCGCCCGCGTCGCCAACCGCCGGATGCGGATCGAACAGGCGTTCCCGAACGCGCTCGACCTGATGAAGATCGCGATCGAGGCGGGCATGGGCTTCGATGCCGCGATGACGCGGGTGGCGCAGGAGTTGCACGAGGCCGCGCCGGAACTGTCGCGCGAGATCATCGACGCCCAGCGCGAGATCCTCGCCGGCCGCGACCGGACCCGCGCCTATCTGGCCATGGCGGAGCGGCTGGGGATCGAAGAGGCGCGTTCCTTCGTCGCCCTGCTTTTGCAGTCGATCCAGTTCGGCACCAGCGCGGCGCATGCCCTGACGGTCTATTCCGAGGAAATGCGCCAGCGCCGCGAACTCAGGGCGCAGGAAAAGGCCAACAAGCTGCCGGTGCAGATGTCGGCGGTGATGGCCTTCCTGATGCTGCCCGCGCTCTTGCTGGTCTCGGTCGGGCCGGCGATCACGCGCTACATGTCGTTCATGGAAGTGGCCAACTAGGGGCCCGGCCGGCGGCCGGATCAGTCCAGCAGCCGCAGATCGCCCGCGAGCCAGGGGTAGCGCGACACCGCCGGCTCGACGATCTGCGCCGCGACCAGCGGGCGCAGCCGCGCGGCGACCCGCGCGGGCATGTCGCGCAACACGCCGGCCCGCGCCGACAGCGAGATCGTCCGCTCCAGCCGGCCGAAGGGCAGCGGCCAAAGCTCCGTCCGGTCGCGAAACCGCATCGCGTGCAGGAACCCCAGCGGCGTGAGGATCGTCCAGCCCGCGCCCTCGGCCACCATGGCGAGGATCGCGTGGTAGCTGTCCAGTTCGAACCGGTGCATCAGCCGCAGGTTCTGCCGTGCGAGATGGGCGGCGATCTGCCGGCCCATGTGATGGCGCTGGGTGTAGAGGATCAGCGGCAGCGCCGTCAGGTCGCCGGCACCGTCGGCGCCCCGCGGCAGGCAGGCGACGAAGGGTTCGGCGACGATCGGGTGCACCTCCATCCAGTCGGCGGCGGCGCCCATGTCGGCCGCCACCACCATGTCGAGCGCGCGCGCGTCGAGCTGGTCGAACAGCCGGTGGCTGGCCCCGGTTTCCAGCAGGAACTGGCTGCCCTTGAGTTCCTCGGCCATGCCCGACAGCAGTCGTGGCGTCACCTCGGCGTCGAAATCCTCGATCATCCCCAGCCGGAACCGCGTCAGGTGCGACAGGTCGGCCATGCCGATCTCGGCGCGCGCCTCGGCGATCTCGTTCAGGATCGTCTGGGCATGGCGGCGGAATATCTCGCCCGCCGGGGTCAGCGCGAAAGGGCGCGCGCCGCGATCCAGCAGCTCGGCCCCCAGCGCGGCCTCGAGCCCGGCAATCTGCTGGCTGACGGCCGAGGCCGAGGCGCCAAGCCGCCGCGCCGCGGCGCTGACCGTGCCTTCCTCGGCGGCGGCCACGAACACCTCGATCCCCCAGAGCGTGATCCGTCCGCCCGTTTCCATCCGCCCGCTCCGTCAGGTTGCGGCGAGGCTAGCGGCTGGCGGCGGGGGGCGCAATCGCGGGCGCCCCGGCCGCCCGGCCCGTTCAGAGTTTGGACAGTTTCGACTGCAGGTCCGCCAGCTGCTGCTTGATCTGCGCCAGTTCCTCGCGGTCGGCGGGATCGGCGGCCTCCGGCTCCTCGCCGGTTTCCGCCTCGGGGCCGGAGCTTCCGGGCCAGCCGGCCATCATCGACTTCAGGAACGCCTGCTGCTGGCGCTGCACCGCGTCGAAGCCCGGCACCGCCGCCATCGGGTTGGGCAGCGCGGTGAAATTCTCCATCATCTTCGACTGGCCCTCGCGCAGCATCTCGAACGAGGCGGCGAGGAACTGCGGCACGATGGAATGCGCCTGGGTGGTGTAGCTGCGCACCAGATCGGTCAGCACGTCCACCGGCAGCACGTTCTCGCCCCGGCTTTCGTGTTCGGCGATGATCTGAAGCAGGTATTGCCGCGTCAGGTCGTCGCCGGACTTCAGGTCGATGATCTTCACCTCGCGGCCGTCGCGGATGAAGGCGGCGATATCCTCGAGCGTCACGTAGTCGCTGGTCTCGGTGTTGTAGAGGCGCCGGCTCGCGTAGCGCTTGATCAGGAGCGGCTTGTCGTCATCGGCCATCACTTCCCCTCCCCGGGCGGTTGCGGCACTGCAGCAAGCTTAGAGGGCAGAGACGAAAACACAACCGGTCTCTGCACCGCAACGAAAAGGGCGGGCCTTGGCGATCGGCGGCCTGGACCTGTCCGGATACCTGACCTGTTGTCCATCCAGTCGAGCCCGCCCGGCGCTGACCGCTACCCGGCCGCACAGCCTTCCGACCAGGCTCTGGCGGGCACGACGTCGACGATGGGACACAACTCCAGGCTTGACCGTCCGCCTGCACGGCTGTTTGCCTTCTCTTAGTCAGGCTGTGCCATGGTCTGTGGGATTGATCGTGAGTGATTGGGTCGACCGGGGTGGGGGCCTCGGATCGCCAGTGCCGGGGTCCGGCACCGGTGATGGTCTTGGCATCGTGACGGGGCGGTCGCCCATGGCGGACATGCAGGCACAGTGGGATGCGCCCGAACGAGGCGCCCGAACCGATCCGAGACCACGCCGCAAGCTGATCATCCAGATCCCTTGCCGTGACGAGGCGGCGCAGCTGCCGGCCACGCTGGCCGACCTGCCACGCGCGGTTCCGGGCTTCGACCGGGTCGAATGGCTTGTGATCGACGACGGCTCAACCGACGGCACCTCCGAGGTGGCCCGTGCCCACGGCGCAGACCATGTCGTGACGCTGCCGCACAATCAGGGCCTGGCGCGGGCCTTCATGGCCGGGCTGGAGGCCAGCCTGCGCGCCGGGGCCGACGTGATCGTCAACACCGATGCCGACAACCAGTATCGCGCCGCCTGCATCCCGGCGCTGACCGCCCCGGTGCTGGAAGGCCGCGCGCAGATCGCCGTCGGCGCCCGACCGATCGCCGAGATCGCGCATTTCTCGCCCATCAAGCGGGTGTTGCAGCGGCTGGGAAGCTGGGTCGTGCAGAAGGCCAGCGGTACCCGAGTTGCCGATGCGCCCAGCGGGTTCCGCGCCTTCGACCGGCACGCGGCGATGCGGCTTTACGTTTTCGGCACCTATACCTACACGCTGGAGACGATCATCCAGGCCGGGGTTCTGGGCCTGCCGATCCTGTCGGTACCGGTCGAGGTCAACCCGCCGACACGGCCCTCCCGGCTGATCCGCTCGGTGCCGACCTATGTCTGGCGCTCGGCGCAGACGATCTTCCGCATCGTGGTGCTCTACAAGCCGCTGCGGGTCTTCAGCATCGCTGCGGCGATCCTCGCGCTGCCCGGCGTCCTGGCCTTCGCGCGATTTCTCTTTCTCTACGCGGGCGGCGGCGGCGCCGGCAACGTGCAGTCGCTGGTGATCGGCGCGGCGCTGATCGCGGCCGGGGCGGTGGTGTTCATCGGCGGCCTGCTGGCCGACCTGATCGCGGCGAACCGTATGCTTCTGGCCGAGATCCGCGGCCGGATGCTGGAGCGCGACCTCGACCGAGGCCACGATGCTGACGCCGGTCGCAAGAGCGACCCGGCGGGGACGGACCGGCGTTGATCAGGTTCTCGCATCGCCACGGCACAGCCGTTCTGGCCGCTCTGTCAGTCGTTGTGCTGGCCGGGGTGTTCTTGGTTCCCGCGGGCTTCTTCAACATCGACGAGGCGATCCATTTCCTCGGCGCCGATGCGTTGAACCGTACCGGCAGCTTCGCGACCGACAACGGCTTTGCCGAATTCGGCTCCGACTATCTGAAATTGTGGTTCCTCGTCGAAGGGCCAGGCGGATTGGTGCCGCAGTATCCCGCAGGCCATGCCGTGTTTGGTTCCGTGCTGCTCGCGCTCTTCGGTTTCAAAGGGCTTTTTCTGCTAAACGCGCTGGCCGCTGTCGCCACGCTGTTCGTTACCCGGGCGCTGGCGCGGCGGATGTTCGGGGATGAGCGGGTTGCGTTCACGGCAGCGCTCATCCTGGCGCTGGCAAGCTTCTGGCCCGAATACGTTGTGGCGATCTGGCCGCATTCTGCGGCCCTGCTATGCGTGACACTGGCGTTCCATCTCGCGCTCGGCGCGCTCGATGCCGGGGGGCGGAGCTTCCGCACCGCGGTGCCTGCCGGGCTAGCCGCAGGATCGGGGCTTCTGTTCCGGGCCGATGCCGTTCTGATCCTGCCGGTCCTGGTGGCGCTGGCGATCCTCTTCGCCGGCAGACCGGTGGCAATGCTCGGCGGCGGGCTGGCCGGCCTGACAGCGCCGCTGACCGCGGTCACAGCGCTCAACGCGGCGAAATTCGGCGTGGCACTGCCGATCAGTTACGGCGCGGACAGCGCCGGCGGAACCTCTTTGACGTCCCACGGCCTTGCGGCCGCGGCACTGGCCGCGGGACTTGGTGTGCTGGTCGGATGGCGGGCGGGCGCGGGCCGGCCGCGGCTGCGCCGCCGGCTGGCAGCGCTTGCGACCGCCGTGCTTGTTGCCGGGGCGGCGGCGCTGCCGGCAGGCCGCGAGATCGCATTGCGAATCGCCGACGCGGCACTGGGGCTTTTCGTCATGGCGCAGCTGCTCGAGGGCTCGGTGGTTTCTTCCGGGCCGGCAGGCACGGTGCTGTTCGGTGGCCTGCCGAAGAAGGCTCTGGCACAGAGCCTCCCTTGGCTCGGCCTGCTGCCGCTCGGCTTCTGGATCGCCTGGACCGCGACGGAACGCCGGGCGCTTGCCGCGATACTGATCTTCGTGCTGGTCTGGTCTCTACCCTTCGTACCGTTCGGCTGGCATGGCGGATTGGGCAGCAACATGCGCTATTTCCTGCCGCTCCTGCCACTCCTGGCCGCACTCGGTGCCCGGATCCTCTGGGCCTGGGCGGACCGGACGGAGCGACCGGGGATGTGGCTGGCGGCCGGAGCGACAGGCGGGATCGGCCTGGCGGGCCTCTGGGCCGCGCTCGACCCGGCAGGCGCTGTCGGGGTCCAGCAGCGGCTGACGCTGGCGCTGTTTCTGTGCCTCGCGGCGATCACGGTGATCGCGCGACTGCGCCATGTCGCCGGGCCGCATATCCGCGGCTTCGCGGCACTGCTCACCGGCGCCGGGCTTTCCGTCGCGAGCCTCTGCGCGGTTTTCGATTTGGAAAACTCTATGACCGAGCGTGCCTGGAACTCTTCGACCGGCCAAGCCTTGGCAGGAATCGAAGGCAGGGTACTGGTCTGGGGTAACGCGAAACTCTATCGTCACCAGTTATCCCGTTCCGACCAGATCGTCGCGATGCCCGTCCACCGTACAGGTGAGATAGACGCCGGGCTCATGTCCGCAGCGCTGGAAAGCGGCTATCGGATCTATGTACCTGACTGCATTCGTCCCCTCGTCGCACGCGCCGGAAAGGCAGAGTACCTCCCGGCCGTCTACGAAGAGCCTTGCGGAGGCCTATATGAACTTGAAGCCTTCGTCCCAATCACGCAGAGCGCAAAGTGACACACGAGGCGCTTGAATGGCGCAAGCTCCACGAACCGCACGTTTAGGTCATCCTGGCGGATGATGTCCCAGCACGTTCTCTAATCGCCCTGGTCAAGAGCTGATCTCTTTGTGTTCCATCCTGCGCGCCGGGCTCTGGGGTTCTCTCCGCGGTCGCCGCGAGGGGCGCCGCATGTTTGCG
>Ga0180430_10001958_pt1 | contig 19281 bp, 19 predicted proteins | sample SS_ome_9_FD_132999 | JGI IMG/M metagenome (GOLD analysis project Ga0180430, IMG submission 132999) | Hypersaline lake sediment archaeal communities from the Salton Sea, California, USA - SS_1_S_2 metaG | ecosystem: Environmental > Aquatic > Non-marine Saline and Alkaline > Hypersaline >... | reverse complement strand
TTAAATAATAATGATCTCTTGCCGGAAGATTTAGCTACTGGTACGGCTGAATTTAATTATCTAAAATTCAATCCACCAGAATTAATCTCGGTAGCTTCTCTATCTGAAGCTGACTTCGTCAGAGTCAATCTTTTTAGAACCGATCTAAACGATCTCAAAATTTTGCCTCCTAATCCTAAAAATGCTTTGGTATCAATTATGTTTTCAGGAATGAAAACCATCGGCAAGAGAATTATTGAAGTTAATTACGTTTACTATCCTATTTATACCGAAACCATTGCTACTTATCCTTTAAAAAATATCCAAACTGCTTGGCAAGAACTTCAAAACAACGAAGGCTACATCGCTAATTTAGGTCAAAATAGTCAAGCCATTACAATTCGGAAAGTTTATCTAGCTTACTATGATTCGGAAAGACCGCAAAACTACTTACAACCAATATATGTCTTTGAGGGCGATAACAACTTCGTGGCCTATGTCACAGCTGTTGATTCTAAATGGACGGAGTAACTTTCTGCCATTGATGAGTCTTAAAAACCCATTCCACTAATGTTTTTGTTTCCCCAAATCGATCCTGACTGCCTAAAACAACGGTAATCAGTCCACGCCCATCTCTTTCTGTATACCCAACTAAACATTCACCAGCTTCCTCAGTCCAACCTGTTTTCAAACCTTTCATGCCAGGTAACTGATTTAAAAGTTCGTTAATAGTATAAAGATCATGAACTATCTGACCACTAACATCTTTCACCTGAATAAAAGATAAAGAAACAATTCCTGCAATTTCAGGGTTTTTTAAAGCTACAGCAGCTAAACGAGCTAAATCTAAAGCCGTACTATAAGAATAGTTAGGCAATAAATTACCCTGTTCGTCACTGTCAAGACCTGTTGGATTGGCAAAAAAAGTATCATTTAAATTTAAATCATAAGCTTTTTGATTCATCGCCTCAACAAATTTTCTCTCACCACCTGAGTACCCATCAGCTAAAGCCATAGCCGCATCGTTGGCAGAAGCCACTAAAACCCCATACAACAAATTTCTAACCGTAATCTGTTCCTCTTCTTGAAGTTCCATATCTTGACCATTATCGTCAACTTTCCCAATGGTTATAACATCATCCAAACCGTAATAATCCAAAGCGACCAAAGCCGTCATTATTTTAACTGTCGAGGCAGGGAAAAGCCTTATTTTTTCATCCGAACCATAAATAAGAACCGAAGAGTCACGATCTAAAGCAACAATTGATTTAGCCGTTAAATCGGGGAAAGGTAAATCATTTGTTTTTACTGGATAATCAGCCAAATTTGGTAAAAGTAAATCGAAACTATTATTCTGACCTAGATAAGGTCTCGTTTGTAAAACTTCATACCAATTTTGACCGGGAATAAAAAAGAAACTTAAGCATAATAAGAAAAGAGAGGCTCTTTTAATCTTAATAATTAGATCATTTCGTTTTCTTTTTGGAGGCATTTTTAATTTGGGCAAGTTTAATATCAACACGACTCAAATCTCTTGGGAAAAGTGAAGATTGGCGAACATTTTCCAAACCCAAAACATGTTGAGTAATCCTCTCTAAGCCTAAGCAAAATCCACCTTCGGGAGGCATTCCATATTTAAAAGCTTGCAAATAAAAACTGAAATTTTCAGGATTATAACCCCGATTTTTAATACTATCGTAAAGTTGTTGGTAGTCATTAATGCGTTGACCACCAGTAACCCATTCGACTCCCATCCCTAAAATATCAAAACTATAAGTAAATTCTGGGTCTTGTGGATCAGGATAAGTATACATTGGTCTTTTCTTAGTTGGATAATGAGTAATGATTACCAAATCAGAATTTTTTTCTTCTTTAGCCCATTTACAGATCTCTTCTTCATCAGCCGGTTGCAAATCAGGTTCTTGACGATTATCTCTTTTGGTTCTTTGAAAAATAATTTCTTGAGCTTCTCTTAATTTTAAAACTGGTGTTTCATCGGCTGTATCCGGAATTAACATTTCTCCACCTTTACCCCTTAATGAATCAATTTTTGGCTTGATCTTTTTGAGTTCTGAGAAAATAAATTTTAGTAATTTATCTGCAGTTTGATAAACCTCTTGCCAGTTTTTAATAAATCCCATCTCCACATCTAAACCAATATATTCGGTCAAATGGCGCGTTGTTAAACTTGGTTCAGCCCGATAAGCATGAGCCAAAGTAAAAACTCTTTCAAAAACTCCAACTCCAATTTGCTTGTAAAATTGCGGGCTTTGAGCTAAAAAGGCTTCGTTGTTAAAATAATCAATCTTGAAAAGTTCAGCTCCGCCTTCGGTTGCAGTCGCTGTAACCGTCGGACAAAAAATTTCCGTGAAGCCTTGATTTTTTAAATAATTTCTGAAAGATTCAGCGATTTTTTCCTGAGTTTGGAAAATAGCTACCTGAGTGGGGTGTCTTAAAGTCAGTGGACGAAAATCCAAAAGAGTTGGTAATTGAACCTTCAATTCCATCCCCATGTCAAAAGGTAATTCTGCCGCTTTTGACAAAACCTTAACCTTTTTTAATTCAATCTCGATAGTTCCGGTGGAAATCTTATCATTAACCATTTTATCTGGTCTTTTTTTTACCAAACCTTCAATCTCAACTACAAACTCTGAGCGCAAATCAGATAATTTTTTATCACCAACAATCTGAACCAAACCAGACCGATCCCTTAAGTCAATAAAAACCATTTTACCGTGATCACGATAATTAGAAACCCAACCTAAAAGTTTTACTTTTTTACCAACTTTATTCGGAGTATCTTTAATAAGAATTCTTTCCATGTCATCAATTTTATCTTTTACGGTGGAATTTTGCAATCCTATGCCTAGCAGTTTGAGTAGCCACAAAATTTAACCAATCTTGAGACGGAGCTTTTTTATTTTTATCAATAATAATTTCAACCAATTGGCCACTTCTAAGTTTATAATCTAAAGAAACCATTTTGCCATCAACTTTAGCTCCGGCACATTTGTCACCCAAATCAGAATGAACTGCATAGGCAAAATCAACCGGAGTAGCTTCAGCTGGTAAATCAAAAACATCACCTTTAGGAGAAAAAACAAAAATTCTATGCCTTAGAGCATCAAATTTTAAAGATTCTAAAAATTCTTTAGAGCCAACCATTTCTTGCTGCCAAGAAACTAATTCTTTGACCCAACTCATCTTATCTGTTGGAGCAAAAAAACCTTGTTCAATTTTTTGATAACTTTTTTCTTTGCCTTTTTCTTGTGAATAAAACCAATGAGCAGCAATCCCATCTTCAGCTTCCTGGTGCATTTTTTCGGTCCTAATTTGAATTTCTAAAATTTTACCCCTGGCAAAAACATTAGTATGTATCGACTGATAACCGTTAGGTTTTGGTTGAGCAATAAAATCTCTAACTCCTGAGGAAGGCACCGGCTTGTAAAGTTCATGAATTATCCCTAAGACAGCATAGCAATCAGCTACTTTAGAAGTAATTATCCTTAAGGCCATTAAATCATAAACCTGAGATAAATCACCTTTAATTTCATCACGATGCAATTTCTTATAAAGGCTATAAAGATGCTTGGCTCTTCCGTTGATCTTAGCATTAATATTTTTTTCGGCTAATGCCTTTAAAATATCTTTTTTAACTTCCTTAATGTAATTATCAGCTTGTTTATAATAGCTAGCGGCTTGTTTCTTTATTTCTTGATATTTTTCTTTATCAGCATATGGGAAAGCCAAGTCTTCTAGCTGTCCTTTCATTTCTCCAATCCCCAATCTTTCGGCTAATGGCGCATAAACTTCCAATGTTTCTTTAGCAATTCTCTTTTGTTTCTCAATTGGTAAAGCATTAAGAGTTTTTAGATTATGCAAACGATCAGCCAATTTGATTAAAACAACTCTTAAGTCATGAGCCATCACTACAATCATTTTACGAAGGTTTTCAACAAAAATATCTTGAGCTGCTCCTCTTAATTTGATCTCTCCAATTTTAGTAACTCCATTAACTAAATCGGCAATTGATTTCCCAAATTCTTTTTCAACCTGAGCTAAAGTTACTCCACCATCTTCAACCACATCATGAAGTAATCCGGCAGCAATAGCAGTGTTGTCTAATCTTAAATCGGCTAAAAAATTGGCCACTGCCAAAGGATGAGCGATATAATCCTCACCAGAAAGTCGTTTTTGCCCATGATGATGTTTACAGGCAAAAAGATAAGCCTTTTTTACTAAATCTAAATCATCACTATGATTATAAAAATTAATCTTAGTTAATAAATCTTCCATTATTTAACTTTAATATCTTTTAATTTCAACTGAAGTTTACTTTGACCATTCCATTCATTAAGGGATAAATTATAAGCAAGCTCAATCGGTTTTTCAATCGATAATTTTGAATAAAAATCGCCCATTCTAAAACCAATTGCCTCTAATTCCTTTTTGCCCGGTAATTCAATCTTAAATTTTAAATGCTGAGAATTACTCCCTAAAAGCTGAGCATCTTTTATCATAAAGCCTTTACTTGAAAAAACCGGTTGAGGGTTACCTTGTCCAAAAGGCTCCATTTTTTCAATTTCCTTCAATAATTTAAAAGTCAATAATTTAGGCTCAATTTCCATATCAATTTTTAAAGTTGGCTTTAAATCTTTTCCACTCAGTAATTCTTTGGCAATTTTTAAAATTTTCTTTTTAAAAACTTCCAAATTTTTATTATCAACACTTAAACCGGCTGCTTTTGGATGCCCACCATGAGCTACTAATAGATCTGAACATTGTTTAATTGCCTGAACAATATTGAATTCTTCAATTGACCTGGCTGAAGCTTTAGAAATATTTTCTTTTTGACAAACAACGATAGACGGTAAATAAAATTCTTCAGTTAATTTACCGGCGATCAAACCAACTAAACCTTCTTGATAAGAATCATGAGTAATAAAAATCAAATGTTCGCCCTGCCCCTCCTTTAACCAAGCTTCTCTAGCATGCAAGGTTAATCGTTCAGTCAACTCTTGTCGTTCACGATTGCTCTGGTCAATTCTTTGGGCTAAATTAATAGCTCGATTCTCATCTAGGGTGCAAACCAAACGCAATGATTCCATCGGATCTTCGATTCTGCCAGAAGCATTCAAGCGCGGTCCGATTAAATAACCAATTTCATAAACACCAATAGTTTCTTTATTTAAACCGGCAAAATCAAATAATGATAACAATCCGAAACGTTTAGTTTTTCTTAAAACCTTAATCCCATATTTAACTAAACTCCGAGAAACTCCTAAAAGGGGAACCATATCCGTGATTAAACCAATCGCAACAATATCTAAACCAAAAGAAACATCTTTGATTTTAAAAGTTTTTAAAATTTGTTTAGCCAAAAACCAAGCTACTCCACAACCGGCAGTTTGAGTAGTATGAACGATAGCTAAAGCTTCTTTAGGCCATCTTCTCAAATCGGGAACATGATGATCTGTAATGATCAAATCAACTCCCAATTTTTTAGCTAATTTGGCTTCATCACTAGCAACAATACCATTATCAACACTAATAATTAATCTGACATCCTGATTGGCTAACTCTTTCAAACGAGCTCCATTTAAACCATAACCCTCGTCACGACTAGGAATAAAAGGAGAAGCTAAAGACTTTAATTTGAATAAGGCTTCCCATAAAATTGCTGTTCCACAAATTCCATCAGCGTCATAATCACCATAAACAACAATTTTTTCTTTTTTCTCAATCGCTCTCTTAATTCTTGAAACAGCTTTTTTTAACTCTGTTTCTTTGAGGCCAAAATCTTTGGCCTTTAATTTTTCCGGTGAAACCGGATTCAAAAAATCATCAATTTGTTTTTTGGTTTTAAGACCACGGTTTTCAAGAAGAATTTTTAAAACCTGGTTTTCTTTAGTTAAACCTTTATGTAAAATTTTCCAATTCATATATGCTATAATTTGAATATTAAAGTGAAACTATTTTATCAGGATGAAGCTTAACTTACCACCATTTGTTAATCATATTCTAGAAACTTTTGAAAAAGCTGGTTATGAAATTTATATTGTTGGCGGAGCAGTCAGAGATATCTTGATGAGTAAAGAACCAACCGATTGGGATTTTACTACCAACGCTAATCCTAAAATAGTTTTAAGTCTTTTTCCAGACGGTTTTTATGATAATAAATTTGGTACTGTTGGAGTAATCAATCCCAAAGAAACCAAAAAAGATAAATTCGGCAAACAGCCTGTTTATCAAATAACCACTTTTAGAAAAGAACTTGGCTACTCTGACGCTCGTCACCCAGATAAAGTTTCTTGGGGAAAAAGCATCAACGATGATTTGATAAGAAGAGATTTTACCATTAATGCCTTGGCTCTAAAGAAAAATAAAGACAACAACTTTAAACTCATTGATCCTCATAATGGCCAAAAAGACATTAAAGCCAAACTTATAAGAGCTGTTGGTGATCCCAAAAAAAGATTTCAAGAAGACGCCCTAAGAATGCTAAGAGCAATTAGATTTTCTTCACAGCTTTCTTTTTCGATTGAGAAAAAAACATTCGAATCAATCAAAAAAAATATTGACCTGATTGATAAAATTAGCTGGGAAAGAATCAGAGATGAACTCCTAAAGCTTTTAACCTATGAACATAATGCCGATGGTTATATGACACTAAAAGAGTCTGGCTTGGCCGAAAAAATATTGCCAGAAGTTGAAAAAGGTTTTGGAGTTGAACAAAAAAGCCCTAAACGTCATCACATCTGGGATGTTGGTAAACATGCCGTTGAATCTCTAAGGGCTTCTAAATCGGCTGATCCTATCGTTAATCTAGCCATTCTTCTTCATGACGTTGGCAAACCAATAGTTGCTAAAACTCAAAAAGACGGGGTCATTACTTTTTATAATCACGAAATTATCAGTGCTTCTATTGCCAGAAAAATTTCTAAAAGATTAAAGCTTTCTAAAAAAGAAGAAGATAAATTAACTATTTTAGTCCGCTGGCATCAATTTTCAGTTAATGAAAATCAAACCGATAAAGCCATCCGCCGTTTTATAAGGAACGTTGGTAAAGAAAATATTAAAGCGATGTTAGAGCTAAGAGTTGCTGACCGTTTAGGTGGTGGAGCCAGAGAAACCTCGTGGCGATTAGAAAAATTTAAACAAAAAATTAAAAAAGTCCAAAAAGAACCATTTAAAATTACTGACCTGAAAGTAAACGGTAAAGATGTCATGAAAATTTTAAATCTCTACCCTGGTCCAATTATCGGTAAAATTTTAGAAAAACTTTTCGACGAAGTTGCCAATAAAAAAGTCAAAAATGAAAAAGAATCTTTAGTTATTAGAATGAAGGAAATTAAGAAAGATTTAGCTGCTAGTTAGTTTTTAAAAAACGTCGACCTCTTCTATTTTCTACTTTTAACCAACTTTACCATTGACTGACGTCTTGATTTTTGATCAATAACGAAAGCTCCTAGACCAACCGTAGTAAAAACAAAACTGGTTAAACCACCAATAAAAGGAATTAATTGTAAAATATAATAAGCTACTAAGCCAACCAAAAGAGCCCAGCCCAAACCTTTGCTCTTATCAAATTTAGTTAAAATTTTATTACCTACAAAAAAGGCCACAAATAATTTAGAAAACCAAACTAAAACAGCAAAAATCGGTAGAACTATAAAGATAAATGGAATTCCGATTAAACTAACGGCCAAGAAAATAATCCCCAAACCAAAAACAATTGGCGTTAGCACTCCCAGCCCCAAACTAGGCCAAAATTTACTACCAATGATTTTTACCATTCCCTCAATTCTTTTCTGGAAAAAGTAAAGATAAAGCAAACCAAAAGCAAAAGCAATTAAAACGGAAATAAATTTAAAGTATAAACCTATCCCATAAAAACCAGCCACCATTGGCCAAGCCTTACCAAGCCAATAACGATTATTTTTATCTGCTTGTGCAGAATCTTTTTCTGCCGCTTTATAATTAATTTCTCCGGATACCAAAGCTCCATCATCAATCTGGGCTTCATTGGGACTTTCATAGTCTAAATCACCTAAAATTTGAGCCTTGGAACCGATAATCAACTGGTTAAAAGCACCAGTTAAATTCCTACCAGTTTGGTTATCAATATTTGCTTGATTAGCATAAATTCGTAAATCCTTGGCAATCGGACCAGTAACATTAATTTGAGAACCCATCGCTAAAACACTGCCTCCAATTCTAGCCGATTCATTGATAATAATCGTACTGCCAGCTGCAGTAATATTTTTACCAACAATTCCATTGATAACAATGTTGGCCCCACCACAACGTACATCATCAGTAACCTCTCCAGTAACTGTTAGATTAGATGACCCGGAAATTAAATCACCGTTAATTTTTCCATCGATTAAAATCGTATTGGCACCCACAAAAACATCACCGTTAACAATTCCGGAAATTGTTACTGTTTGGCCACCAGCAAAAAAATCATGATCAATAATCTCATCTTTGGAAACAATAATATTTTGATTCTGATTGGCTGAAGTTGTGCTTTCTTGAGCCAAAGTTAAACCGGCTAGGAAAAAGAAGCAAGCTACGATCCCAACCACTAAAGCCCATAACCGCCAAGTAATTAATTTACTCATTTTTCTAACTTTTCTCATCTTTTTTAGTTTAAATAAAACAAAAAAATTTGTCAAATTATTTTTTTCTCTTTTGTTGAAACTTATCCCAAACTACTAAAAGCGGCACAGCATTAAAAGTTGAAGAATAAGTTCCCGAAACCGTCCCGATCAATAGGGCAGCTACAAACCAACGAATTGTTACCCCACCCATTAGGAATAAAGCAACCAACATAAAAATGATTGTTAAGGAGTTATTTAGAGACCTTGATAAAGTTTCCGTTATTGCCTTGTTGGCCAAATCTTGAAAAGAAGTCTTAGGAAAAAGTTTTTGTGACTCCCTAATCCTGTCATAAACCACAATCGTATCGTGCACCGAAAAAGATAAAACCGTTAAAACCGCAGTCACAAATAACGTATCAACTTCAACTTTCAAAAAATAACCCAATAAAGAAAAAGCTCCCAATAAAACCAAAGTATCATGGAACATCGCTAAAATAGCACAAACTCCAAACTTAGACTCTTTAAAACGCCAGGTAACATAGCCAATAATAAAACCGGCAGCCAATAAAATAGCCACGATGGTTTTAATCAAAAGCTCACGGCCTAAAGTTGGACCAACCGTTTCGAAACGGACTTCTTCAAGCGATTGAGAAAAATTTTGAGTAAGAACATCTTTAATTTGGCTAGCTTCCTGGTTGTCTAAAGGCGCTAATCTTAAAAGATAATTTTTTTCTCCTGATAATTGAACTGAACCTAATTGATAACCATTATCTTCTAAAATTGATTTAATTTGAGTAGTTTCAACTCCGTTTTCAAATTGATACTCCAAAAGACTACCACCGGTGAAATCAATCGCCGGTCTTAAGCCATTAGCAAATAAAGAGATTAAACCGGGAACAATAAATAAAGCTGAAATTAAAAAGTAAAGCCATTTAAAACGCATCCATTGGATCATCTTTTTCTAACCTCCTTTTGTAAAAAAGTCCGAAGTAAAGTTCTGGTAACTACAATGCCGGTAAATAAACTTAAGGCTACTCCTAGCCCCAAAGTTAAAGCAAAACCTCTGACCATCCCCGAAGCATTTAAGAATGGCCAGTTAAAAGGATTAAAAAGAATAAAACAAGTAATTAAAGTAGCCACATTGGCATCCCTAATTGAATCCCAAGCTCGGCCAAAGCCCAGTTCCATTGCTAAATTTACAGGCTTACCATCTCTAATTTCTTCTTTCATTCTTTCAAAAATCAAAATATTAGCATCAACCGCCATTCCAACTGATAGAATAAAACCGGCAATACCAGGTAAAGTTAAAGTAATCGGAATTAATTTATACAAAGCTAAAGTTAGTAAACCGTAGATAATTAAAGCCATGTCAGCTATTAAACCCAATCTGCCATAATAAATTCCCATAAAAATAACGACCATAAGCAAGCCGATTAAACCGGCTTGAACACTTTTCTGTACCGAATCATTTCCTAAAGTCGCCCCAATATTCCTTTGCTCAATTAAATTGATTGGCACCGGTAAAGCTCCAGCATTTAATTGGATTACTAAGTTTTTAGCTTCATCTAAGGTAAAATCGCCATTAATAACGGCATCCCCACTGGTAATTTGTTCTTGAACCGTTGGGGCGGTAACCGGCAATTCATCTAAAAAAATCGCCACTGGTTTACCAACATTACGACCGGTAATTTCGGAAAATTTCTTGATCCCTTCTGAAGAAAATTGCAATCCCACCGAAGGTTCGCCCGTATTCGGATCAAATTTGACCTCCGATTTAGTCAAATCGCTACCAGTCAAACCAGTTGGACTAAAATCAGCAAAAGTAGCCGATTCGGTCGCTTCCGGCGATAATTCGCGGAAATCTAATTGGGCTGTTTGACCAATTAAAGTGATTGCTTGATCAATATCAGTAATTCCAGCCAACTCAACTAATAAACGATAGTCATTACCTACTTTTGAAGTTTGAATTATCGGTTCGCTAACTCCAAAAAGGTTGACTCTCTTTTCAATATTATCCCTAGCCGCCTCAATAGCTGCCTGACGATCATCCTCTTCGACTTGACTCATATCAGATTGAAAAACCAAGTGAGTTCCACCTGCCAAATCAATGCCTTTCTTAATCTCTAAATCACGGTAAAATCGAAATTCACCCAAACGCCAATTAATTTCCGGTCGAGTAAACTGCCAATCAATTTTAAAGTTTTTAAACTCAAACTTCACGGGAACTTTTTTAGGCAAATCAACAAAAATTGAGCCTAAGCTCAAAACGATAATTAACCAAAATAACCAACGACGTTTTTTCATCTTTTATATAAAAATCTCCCTCTTTTTATTTTCTTTTTATCGACTCTTTTTTATTTTTTTCAATCCGCCTGATAAGGACAATTGTTTGGTCCCCGAAAAAGAACATATCATTTGGCCATTTTCAGGAACAGTCTTAATTTCCACTTCACCCCCAGGATTAAGACCTAGAGATTGGGCAAAACGGGAAGAAATAGTTACAGCTAAACTATTGCCAGTCTTAATAATTTTTTGTTTTGCCATTTTAAAGACTTAAGCAAACAATTCCTGTTCATCACCAATCAACATTACTTTAGGATTAGCCAAAATATTCAATAAAAAAGGGTCACGACGCTTCTTGCGAAAATCAAACTCTTCTTTACTCATTACGCTATAATTGACTTCCCGATCAATCTTACTTTCAAAGGATTTAACCAAATCGGCCAGTTGCTTTAATTCTAAATCCCCAACAACCAATAAATCAACCTCATCTGGTTTAACATCCAAACCACGAACCATTTTACCGGAAATTAAAGCGAATCGAATCCTGCCCAATTTACCTTTTCTTTTGACAATCTCTCCACCTAAACCGGCTGATTTAGCCACCATTGAAAGCAAATCACCATATAAAGAATAATCTTTATTAAACCAATAATAAATTCGATTACCCCTGTTTTCTTTCTTAACCATCCCTAGTTTTTCCATTCGCTGTAATTCCCGTCGCACCGCATTAATTTCCTCTTTTAAGAGGCGTACCAATTGACGGATATAAAACATTTCTTTGGGCTGGGAAAGAAAAACTTTCAGCAGTTTCACTCTAACTTTAGAAACCATGAGGTCTTGGAGCATATTTACCTTTTAATAATTAACTTCGTTGCCGGTGGGTAAAATCTCAATCCAGACAGGCCCACGGGTTAGACTAATTTCTTTACCTTGATTATCATTAAAAACCGTTCTTGATTGACGGTCTTCCTTTTCCCAAGTACCGGTGATTACTTCACCATCTTGAAAAACAAGTAACTTGCCAGTTCCATTTGTCCCATAAAGCATATGTTTCAATTCATTGATTGGCCCAATTTCTTTCATAAATTGAATAATAACCGTCTTAACTCTAACTTGTTGGTCGTCATTATTATCAATAAAAGCTTGGCCATCGTTTTGCCTCAAATATTGATTATTCTCCTTATCATATTGCCATTTAACCGCATAATCAGGACTGTTTGACCAGAATTCAAAACTAATCAAATTAATATCACCACGTTTATCAAGATTAGGTTCGTCTTTAAATTTCCAACTAATGAAATCTTGATCCCAGGCGTTACCTTCTTCATCCTTGGCATTTAAATCTCTTTGATCGGCTACTTCCCAAAGTTTCTCAGTGGTCGAATACATCGTGTGTTCAGTAGCAACTGGATGGCCGATTCTTTCATAATCCCGCCAAAAAACGGGGAAACCTAAAGAAAACTGATTCATATCATTTCCTTTAGCCAACCAACCATAATCGCCGATTTGCCCTAACGCATCGGTTTTACCCGGTTTATTAGCTCCACCAACGTGGGCATAAAGAGGATAATCGCCATATTCTGAAGCAAAGTCCATAAAATAAGTTCTGGCTGATCTAACCGGACCGATAGTCACCTCTTCAGCCGTAGCTCTGCAATAGAAAACAGCCAAAAAGCGGGTAATCCCACCCTCTGCCACTGCTTCATAAACAACATCGGCTTTACCTATTCCTGATTGAGGCCTTGAATCAGCATGATTTTCAATCATCACCGTTAAAGGCCGTCTCTTTTCCCAAAGCTGACGCTCACCTTTGGTAAACATTTCACCATTTATCGGACAGACTTCAGTTTTAGGGGCATTTAAATCAAGATTAAAACCAGAACCACCCTGTAAAGGCGAAAGTAAAGCATTGCCAGTGTTATTTAAATAACGAAAAGAGGCAAAAGAAATACCAGCCGAAGCTAAGTATAAAACCAAACCGCCAACAAGATAAATTATTTTTTTATTTTTAAACATTAATAAATTTTTTAATTAATACCATTGTAGTATTAATTTTAACTATTTTATTTTCTTAGCGCTTTTAACCGCCTGTTTTTCCTCTGTTGAAAGCTCAAAACCTTGACCCTTATTTTTCTTAACCGGTTTAGCATAAATCCTAGTCATCTCCCGACTGTGTAAACTGGTTAGGACAAAACCGTTATCATCACCATCTAATAAAGCTAGAGAGAAGCTTTGGTTGCCTCCAGTTTCTGAAAAAGGATTAAATCTAACTAAACCCAATTTCTGGACGTTAAGCTGATTATCTTTTTCAATAGCCTGAATTTGTTTTTCTAATTGACTAATTTTTTCTTGGGCTTTATCAGAATTCTTTAAAAGTTCTTCTAAAATGGATTTCAAATCTTTTTTGGTAATCCCTTTAGTTATTTTCTTATAGTGATGGTAAAGATTATAAAAGATAATAGATAAAAATACCAGCCAAAAAAAAATCACTCCAAAGATAATTAAATTCAATTGTTCGATGCCAGACATAACTTGATTTTAGGTATCTTTCGTGCTATTGTCAATCATATAAAATGGCTAAAAATAAAAAAACTCGCCATCAAAAAATTATTACCCAGCTTAAAAGGCAGATTCAAAAACAAAATTTTCAACCTAAAAAAAGCTTTGATTTGGAACCAAGTCAAGAGGCAATTTTCAAAAAACCCAGAATTGAAGCTAAAGAAATTACCGACGTTAAAAATGAGGCTAATTCGGCCTTTTCCACTGATCTGAAGCTAATTAGGAAGGATCTTTTTAAGACTCTCATTTTCGCCTTAGGCATCATTAGCTTCGAATTGGTGCTATACTGGAAACTGCAATAATTCCTGTCCCTTAAGAGAGGAGGTGAAAAGAAACCATGGCAGATTTTTACTGTGTTAAATGCCGCACTAAGAGAGATGGCAAGGACGTCGAAAACGTCACTTTGAAAAATGGTAAGCCAGCCAGAAAAGCTACTTGCGAAGTTTGCGGTACTAAAATGTTCAGAATTGGCTAAATTTTCTTAAGGACTAAAGTTCCTGGCAAAGACTCATCCCTCGATGAGTTTTTGCTGTTAAAAGATAAAATTAATTAGAATTTAATTTTTAAATTAAAGAAGTATAAAAAAAATTATTTCTTAACAAACTTAAAAAGTGGTAACGGTTTAAACTTCCAAGATAACTTCCAACTTAAAGCTTTCTCATCTTGCACAATTTGTAAAAAATCCATTCTCTTTTTGCTTAAATTAATAGCATCTTCAATCAATTTTAAATTAGCAACGGTACCAAGACCGGAAAACTTGGCCGTGTTACAACCGCCATTGAAGCAATAATAATTATCTTTATAAATAACGGCAAAATCAACCGAAGCTATTTCTCCGCCAATAATGATAGAAATCATTCTAATTTGATATTCTCCAGCCAATTTAATCATTTGCCTAAAGGCTTCCTGCTTTTTTAAGGAAGATAACGTTGAGTGATTCTCTACCAAAACCATATGATCAAAACTGGCCATATTTAAACGGAACAGATCCTCAAGGTGGTTGAAATTATCATAAACAAATTCGGGCTTTAACTCGCCAATTTTCTTTAAATCACGTTTAAGATTATAACGCTTCTTTTTTTTCAAAGTTAACAAAAAATCATCTAAGCTTCCAAAAGAATCAATCTCTAAAACATATTTTTCGCTATCCGGTTTAAAAATGGATTGATCGGTAATTCCCAATTGGGGCTCAATACAATCTAAAGTTGTTTTACCAGGAATTAAATTTAGAAGTAAAGGAATAACTTGATTATTTTTAGTAAAAAATTTATTATCCTCCGGCCAATTACCACCAAACCAAACATATTGGGATTCTTCATCGTTATAACATAACGGTAAAATAGCCAAAACTTCCTCCTTTAAAGACAACGTTAAAAAGTAGGGTTGAAATTGATAAGCATTATAAAAAGCTAATCGCAAATTCCATAAATCAAAAACAGATTGTTTAAAAGAAAATTCTTCCCAAAGTTGCTGACAACGTTCTAAATCAGTTTCAACTTTAAAAATTAAATCTTTACTAGTTCCATTGAAAAGATGTTTAAAAGAGTCATTATCTTTCTGGGGCAAATCAAACAAAGAAGAACCTAGAAGAAAGGCATTAAAATTATTAACACCGGGAGGCTTTTCCATCTTATTTTTTTGTTAAAATCCTAACTATTTTTTTAAAAAATTAAGCTAGATTAAATTTATATTAATTGGAAAGTTTGTCAAGTAGAAATCCGAAGCTAAATTGTAGTTAAAAATTTTACTTTTTATCAACCAATCACTAAAAGAAAAATTCCTACCAAAAAACAGTAAAAACCGAACAACCAAAAATATGATTTGATTAAAATCTTTCGTAAGATTAGCAAAGAAAAATAACCAACAACAGCAGCCACTCCCATGCCTAAAATTGATTGAGGCATTAAAGCAAATCCATTACTAATTTTACCTAATTGTAAAAATAAAGCTCCTAAAATGGCTGGAATTGCCAAAAAGAAAGAAAATTGAAAAGCTAGTTTTTGGTCAAATTTTTTAAATAAGCCAGCGGCAATAGTAGAACCGGAACGAGAAACGCCTGGCAAAATAGCTATCGCTTGAAAAAAACCAATCAAAAGTGAATCTTTCCAATTAATCTGGCTAACTGTTTTTTTCTTGATTTTATTTTTAAACAAAACCGTTAAAAAAAGTAAAAAACTGGTAAAAAGCAGACTGTAAGCAACCAGTTCTAGAGAATTAAAAATAGATTCGATCTGATCATTTAAAAACCAACCTAAAAGACCAGCTGGTAAACTCCCTAAAAATAATAAATAGAGAAAAAACCAATCCTGTTTTTGTTTATGTATTAAACCCTTTAACCAATCCTTTATCTCTTTTCTAAAAAAAATCATTACCGCTAATAAAGTCCCAACATGAACGAAAACATCAAACAAAATAGGAGGTTCTAACTCAAACATTTTTTGGAAGATAACCAAATGACCCGATGAAGATATCGGTAAAAATTCAGTTAACCCTTGAATGATAGCCAAAAAAACAGCTTGATAAAAAGACATTATTTTATTCTAGAACAACTGAAAAGTTGAAAAAAGGCCTAAAATTTGCTACAATTTAGTTACCTAGAAGGTCGAGCAATCGCTCGTTTAACAACGAGAGGAAAGTCCAGGCAGCTGAAGACAGGGTGGCCATCTTAAAAGATGGCAACGTAAACCCCTGGTGGTTTACGGCTAGAAAGGGCCACAGAGACGACAACTCATCATCAAGGTAAAAGTTGATGGCAGAGAGTGAAAAGAGGTAACCCTCCCCGCTGCAACCTCCGATCGGTACGTTATGAGGATGTCTTCCCCAGTACCAAAGCTTGAGGGCGTTAGATAGATGATTGCTTAAAACAGAACCTGGCTTACCAGATCTTCTAGGTTTTTTAGTGGCTTAATTTAATGTCTAAAGTTTTTTAAAAGTTTCAGAAGCAGCAATTTCCTCAAAAACAATTTCAATCATTAGAATAATTGGCACTGCCAAGATCGCCCCGACTACTCCACCCAATTTGAAACCGGCGATTAAACCTAAAATAGTAATTAAAGGATTAATCCCTACTTCTTTAGCCATAATTTGAGGAACAATTAAACTGTTTTCTAATTGCTGTATTAAAAAATACAAAGCGGCTACAGCTAAAGCCATAACTGGAGAAATTACCAATCCAGCTAAAACTGCCGGAATAGCTGAAACAAAAGGACCAATACTAGGAATAATTTCCAGCAAACCAGCGAAAATAGCTAAAGGCAAGGCAAATTCAATCCCCAAAAGACGTAAACCAATATATGATAAAGTGCCGATGATAATCATTAATAAAAATTCCGCTCTTATCCAACCTCCTAAACGATGTTCAATTTTATCAACAATCCTAGTTCCTTTTTCTTCACCATCCGATCCTAAAAATTTAATTAAAAAATTATCAAGGTTTTTTCTTTGCAAAAGTAAATAGAAACTAACCACCAAAAAGACAATAAAATTAATTAGATTTTGGAAAAAACCGACAAAGGTTTTAATTACTCCACCAGAAATAACCCCTAATTTGTCCACTAATTGATTAATTTGTTTATCAATCATGCTCTCACTTAATCCCAACCATCTAAAAGAAGCAAAATCTTCAGGCAACTTAGTTAACAAAGCCTGAGTTTGATCAATCAATGCCGGAATTATCCCAGCAATAGCTACGCCAATAACCGAAAAAATTAAAACGTAAATTAAAATAATTGCTAGAGCCCGAGGAAGATGCCAACGATGTAATCTGTTAACTAGCGGGTTTAAAGCCGACATAAAAATAAGACTGAAGAAAAGAAGAATGATGATCCCTCTTAGATAATAAAGAAGCCATAAAAAAAGAAGAAAGAGAATTGTAAAAATAATGGTTTTATGAGAAATCTCAATTTTCCTTGGCATTTTTTTCAGTATACCAGAAAAGAACCTTATCGACTACCTTAGTTTCCCATCCTTTTTGATTAATGTCAAACCAAACAATATCTCTATCTTTTTTAAACCAAATCATCTGTCTTCTGGCATAAGCATGCTCATCATATTTCCATTTCTGCACAATTTCATTCTTGGTTTTTTTTCCTTTAAAATAAACCTGCCATTGTTGATAACCTAAAGTACTCCCTAAAACTGAATTTTCAAAATTATAACCTTTTACCATTAAAGATTTTATTTCTTTTTCTAAACCTTGGGCAACTCTCTTTTCAACTCTTTGATCAATTTTTCGATAAAGAAAATCAAAAGGGGCTTTCAAACCGATCATCAAAGAATCAGCTTTAATACCACCTTTGTCCTTCAAGCCATTATTCTTCTCGCTAAAGGCAATTTCAATTGCCCTGATTAAACGTCTGGGATTTAACCGATCTGAATGGTTCATCTGTCTAAATTTACCTGGTTCTTTATTCTTAAGCATTGACTGTAATTCCTCAACCGAATAAGATGATATTTTCCCTCTTAATTTAAGATCAGGTTTTATGCCCGAAGTATCAAGACCTTTAATCAAAGCTTGTAAATAAAAACCGGTACCGCCTACTAAAATTGGTAATTTATCTTCTGTCCATACTTTGTTTAAAACCTTTTTTGCTTTCTTAATATAATCAGAAACATTAAAAATCTGGTTCGGTAAAACCAAATCATAAAGCCAAATTTTAATTCCATCTAGAAGATAATAACCATCTTTAAAAATCGCCTTCCTAATATCCTTGCCTGTTCCGATATCCATCCCTTTGTAAATTTGCCTGGAATCAAAAGATAAAACTTCCCCATTAAACTTTTTGGCCAATTTAAAAGCCAAGCTAGTTTTACCAGTCGCCGTTGGACCAAGAATAACTAATATTTTTTCCATAACTTTATTATAACAATTAATAAGGGTTGATCTTAAGTTGGAAAATTGTTTAAATAAATTAAGTTTAGATTTTAATAAAAATGAATAAACTTAAAATCAATAGTATTATAGACATCTTGGCCGCTGTTGCTTTCTTAGGATCCTCTTTATCTGGACTGGTTCTTTTGATTGCTCTTCCATCAGGCAGTGGATTTAGGGGAGGAAAAGGAATAATAATTACCGAAAGTGTTTTTGGCTTAGGTCGTCATGAATGGGCTTCTTTTCACAATATTTCTAGTATCGCCTTGTTAATTTTTATCCTCATTCACTTAATTCTTCATTGGCAATGGATTAAAAAAATACCAAATTATTTTAAAAATTAATTTTAAAGAAAGGAGGCAAAAATGGCTGAATTAAACAAAGATTATAAATGCAGTATTTGCGGTAATGTCGTCAAAGTTATTGAGGCAGGTTCAGGTGCTTTAGTTTGTTGTGGACAACCAATGGAACCAGTTGGAGAACCAGCTGCTCCTCAAACGGAAACCACCAATCCAGCTCCTGGCATGGAAGCCACTACAGAGACACCAGCTTCTAACATGGGTGGTGGAGTAAATCCAGCTCCTGATATGGGAGCTGCTAATGTAAATGAAGCTCCATCAACAGACACAGGTATGAGTCCAACTGGGAGTGATGAAGAGACTAAAGTTAATCAATAAAGACTGATTAACTGATTTAATTAATTAAATCATTAAGGATGTTCCACCTTTGTTTTTTTTCTTGAGGTGGAACATCGTCTTTTAGATGATAGGCAGCCGTTCCCATCCTTGGTGAATACTTAGCAACAAAAGCCTTAACAAAACCAACTTTTTTACAAATTTTAACCGTATCCTCAAATTGCTTCTTAGTTTCAGTTGGAAAACCAACAATAATGTCAGTCCCTATTTTAATATCCGGAATTCTTTTTTTAATCTTTTTAACTAAATTTAAATAATCAACTGCTCTATAAGAACGATTCATCTTCTTTAA
>Ga0180430_10001957_pt1 | contig 19286 bp, 16 predicted proteins | sample SS_ome_9_FD_132999 | JGI IMG/M metagenome (GOLD analysis project Ga0180430, IMG submission 132999) | Hypersaline lake sediment archaeal communities from the Salton Sea, California, USA - SS_1_S_2 metaG | ecosystem: Environmental > Aquatic > Non-marine Saline and Alkaline > Hypersaline >... | reverse complement strand
CGCGCGCGCATCGCGCGCTCCGCGACGCGCAGTGCGTTCGACACGGCGCGCGCGTCCGAGCGGCCGTGGCCGACGACCACCGTGCCGTTCACGCCGAGCAGCAGCGCGCCGCCGAACTCGGAGTAGTCGGTACGCGCGCGGATCTCGCCGAGCACCTGGTCCGCCCAGGGGGCCTCGCGCGCGTAGAGACGCTTGGCGAAGGCGCGCAACAGGTGCGCCGCGAGCCCTTCCATCAGCTTGAGCACCACGTTGCCCGTGAAGCCGTCCGTGATGACCACGTCGACGGGGTGCGCGAACAGCTCGGAGCCCTCCACGTTGCCGCGGAAGTCGAGCGTCGACGCGCGCAGGAGTTCGTGGCTCTGCTTCGCCAGCTCGGTGCCCTTGCTGTCCTCCTCGCCGATGTTGAGCAAGCCGACGCGCGGCGCCTCGGTGCCGAGGCAGCCCTGCGCGAAGACGGTGCCCATCAGCGCGTATTGCACGAGGTGTTCGGGCTTGGGTGCCACGTTCGCGCCCATGTCGGCGAAGGTCATCGGCGCGCCGGTGAGCTCGAGCGTCACGAAGATGCCCGGGCGGTGCACGCCTTCGAGCGTGCCGAGCAACAGCGTGGACGCGCCGACGCACGCGCCGGTGTTGCCCATGCTGACGAACGCGCCCGCCGCGCCCTCGCGCACCGCGCCGACGCCCTTGGCGATCGAGCTGTCGCGCTTCTTGCGCAGCGCCTGGGACGGCGACTCGTCCATCCCGATCACCTCGCTCGCGGGCAGAACGGCGAAGCCCGGGTTGCCGCCGCGCGCGGCGAGCTCGGCTTCGATCGCGTCGGGCTGGCCGACGAGGAGGATCGACGCGGGGTCGAGGGCGGGCGCACCGGTCGCCTCGTCGGGCGAGCAGGCGGCGAGGGCTCCGGCGACGACGGCGCCGGGTGCGTCGTCGCCACCCATGGCGTCGAGGGCGATGCGATCGTTCATGTGCGGAGCGGGTCGTGGCACGGGCGTGCGCCGGGGCTGAACGGGCGCCGCCCCGCGTGCTGAGAGGCGTGGATGGCCCGGTCGGGGCGCGGACCGCCCGCTCTGCGAACGGACCGGAGCAGGAGGACCTGGGCGGCCGGGCCGGTGAAGGGCGGGCCAGTGCGGTCGAACCAGTGCGGCCGGACCGGTGCAGGCCGGCCGGCGCGGCGGGACGCGTGGCGGCGCGCCGGTCGCCGCCGAGCCGGCGCCGCGTGGTCGACGCGCGGACGCGTCGCGACGGGAGCGCCGTCCGGAGAGCGTCGTCCGGGAAGCGCCGTCCGCCGAGCGAAGCGTTCGGCCGCGGGGCGTCGCCCGGCGGCCGATCACGCGCTCAGAAGTCCTGCGGCGGGTTGACCTCGAAGCCGCCGGAGCCGCCCTTCTCGAACCCGTAGTGGGTGTCGGTCTCGAGCAGCTTGTGCGAGAGACGGGCCACGCCGGTGCGCGGGTCGCGGGAGACCTGCTGGCGCTTCAGGGCGAGGTGGGAGCGGCGCAGGCCTTTGCGGGCCTTGGAGTGACGTCGTTTGGGATGCGGCATGGCGGATCGGGGTCGCGAACGCGATCGAGGGGCGAAGACGATAGCCGCGCCTCGCGAGCGCTGTCAACGGGTTGGGGCGGCGGATCACCGCTGGGAGCGCGGAGCTGGGCGCCGGGGATGGACGGTCGGCTCGCGGGGCGCCGGTGGACGGTCCGTGGTGTCCGGGTGGCCGGCGGCCGGGTGGCCGGCTTGCCTGCAGCCGGGTCGTCCGCGGCCCGGCCACCAACGGCCCGGGCGCCAACGGCCCGGGCGCCAACGGCCCGGGCGCCAACGGCTGCGTCGCCGACGATCGGGGCGCAGCGTCGGGTCGGACGACCAGCGGCGCGCTCAGCCGAGGCCGAGCGCCTCGCGCAGCGCCGCGTGGGCGGCGCCCAGGCCCGCGGCGTCCTCGCCCTGGCCCTGGGCCGAGTCGGGGCGCCCGCCCCCACCGCCGCCGATGGCGCCGGTCAGGAGCTTGGCCAGGTCGCCGGCCTTCAGGCCCGCGGCGAGCGCCGCGCCCTGCACCTGGATCACGAAGGGCACCTTGCCGCCGTCGCGCCCGGTCAGCACCACGGCCAGGTCCGCCTCGGCGCCCTTGATGCGCGTACCGAGCTCGCGGAGCGCCGCGCGGTCCGCGGCCTCGAGGTCGACCACGCCGACCTTCGCGCCGTTCACGACGACCAGCTCCTTCTTGACCGCGTCGACGAGCGCGCCCACGTCGGCGGCCGCCTGCTTCGCGCTCTGTTTCTGCGCCTCCTTGAGCTGTTGGCGCAGCGCGTCGATCCGGTCGGGCACGTCCTCGGCGGACGCCTTCAGCGCGCGCGCGGCCCGGGTCACGATGCGGCGCTGCGCCTGGAGCGCGGCGACGGCCGCGTCCCCGGTGAGCGCCTCGACGCGCCGGACGCCCGCCGCGAGCGCGCGCTCCCCGACGATCACGAACGGACCGATGTCGCCCGCCGCGCGCACGTGGGTGCCGCCGCACAGCTCGACCGACCAGTCCCCGACGCCGACGACGCGCACGCGGTCGCCGTACTTCTCGCCGAACAGCGCCATCGCGCCCTTGCGCTTGGCCTCCTCGAAGTCGTCCTCGTGCGCGTCGACGCCGGCGTTCGCGTACACCTGCGCGTTCACGCGGCGCTCGACCTCGTCGAGCTCCTCCTGCCCGATGCCCTGGGGGTGCGACAGGTCGAAGCGCAGGCGATCGGGCCCCACGTAGGAGCCCTGCTGCGTCACGTGGTCGCCGAGCACCTCGCGCAGCGCCTTGTGCAACAGGTGCGTCGCGGTGTGGTTGCGCATCGTGCGCGCGCGGCGCTCGCCGTCGACGCGCGCGGTGACCGCCGCGCCCTTCGTGGCGGCGCCCTCGAGCTCGCCGAGGTGCGCGACCACGTCGCCGAGCTTCTGCGTGTCGTGCACGACGATGCGGAAGCTGCCGTCGGCCGCCTCGATCACGCCCGCGTCCCCCACCTGGCCGCCGGACTCGGCGTAGAAGGGGCTGGTGTCGAGCACCGCAACCGTCGCGTCGCCGGTGCCGAACAGACCGACGAGCGTGGCCGCGCCCTCGAGGCGCTCGGGGCCGTCGGCGTGGTAGGTGCTCGTCGTGGACGGCAGTCCCTCGAGCTGCTCGGCGGACAGGACCTGCTTGAAGCTGCCCTCGCTCTTGCTGGCTTCGCGGTGCTTGGCCTCGGCCGCGTCCCAGCCCGCGCCGTCGAGCGCGAGCCCGCGCTCGCGAGCCATCAGCTCGACCAGGTCGCGCGGGAAGCCGTAGGTCGCGTACAGCTCGAACGACTCGGCGCCGTCCAGCGTCGTCGCGCCGCCCTTCGTCAGGCGGTCGGCGAGCTCCTCGAAGCGCACGAGCCCGCGCCCGAGCGTGGTCGCGAACGACTCCTCCTCGGAGCGGAGCACGCGGACCACGTGGTCGACGCGCTCGCGGATCTCGCCGAAGGCCCCGCCGAGGATGGCGTCCACCGTGGGGACGAGCTCGCACAGGAAGGGCTGCTCGAGCCCGAGCGTCTGCCGCCCGAAGCGCGCGGCGCGGCGGATCAGGCGCCGCAGCACGTAACCGCGACCGGTGTTGCCCGGCAGCGCGCCGTCCGACACCGCCGCGGTGACCGCGCGCACGTGGTCCGCGCACACGCGCATGGCCACGTCGACCTGTTCGTCCTCGCCGTAGCGCTTGCCGCACAGCTGGCCGAGCGTGGCGAAGATCGGCTGGAACAGGTCCGTGTCGTAGTTGCTGTGCACGCCCTGGAGCACGCCGAGCACGCGCTCGAAGCCCATGCCCGTGTCCACGTGCTGCGCCGGCAGCTCCTTGAGCGAGCCGTCGTCGAGGCGGTTGAACTGCATGAACACGAGGTTCCACAGCTCGATGAAGCGCTCGTTGCCGGCGTTGACGCCGATCGCGGGGTCCGCGCCGTCGGCCGGGTCGCACTCGGGGCCGCCGCGATCGATGTGGATCTCCGAGCACGGTCCGCAGGGCCCGGTCTCCCCCATCTCCCAGAAGTTGTCCGTGCGGTCGAAGCGCAGGATGCGCGCCGGATCGATGTCCGTCTCCTCGCGCCACAGCCGCTCGGCCTCCTCGTCCGCCGGCAGCCCGTCCTTCTCGTCACCGCCGAAGACGGTCACCCACAGGCGCTCCTTCGGCAGACCCCAGACCTCGGTGAGGAGCTCCCAGGCCCACACGATCGCGTCGCGCTTGAAGTAGTCGCCGAACGACCAGTTGCCGAGCATCTCGAAGAAGGTGTGGTGGTACGTGTCGACGCCCACCTCCTCGAGGTCGTTGTGCTTGCCGGAGACGCGGATGCACTTCTGCGTGTCCACCGCCCGCGTGTAGGGCCGCGTCCCGGTCCCCAGGAACACGTCCTTGAACTGGTTCATCCCCGCGTTCGTGAACAGCAGGGTCGGATCGTCCTGGGGGAACACCGGCGCCGAGGGCACGACGCGGTGGGCGCGCGCCTCGAAGTAGTCGAGGAACTGCTGGCGGACGACCTCGGAGGTCGGCTTCGTGAGGGCGGAGGACCCGGACGAGTCGGTGGACATCGGTCGTGGTGGCGGACGCGGACCCCGCTCGAGGGGGCCCGGGGGCGATTCGGTCGGACGGACGCAGGGAGCAGCCGCCGCGTCGGAACGGGTTTCGACGCTGGACGGCGAAGCGCGCAGGCTACCAGGCACCCGGCGCGGTCCGATCGCCCGCGTCGACCGTTCGACCCCGTCGTGGCGTGGCGCGGGAGGCGGTCGAGCCGCGATCTCGGAACGCAGCGGCTCCGGCGGTCAGCGGGTTCGTAGGGCCGCGAACCAGAGCGCAGGGCTCGGAACGCGCGAGCCCGGATGGCCCGGGTTCGGTACGCGCGGGGGCTCGGAAAGCGGGCGGGCTCGGAAAGCGGGCGGGCTCGGAAAGCGGGCGGGCTCGGAACGCGCGCGGGCCCGGAGCGAACGGGGGCTCGGAACGAACGGGGCCCGGAACGCGCGGGGGCCGGGCCGAACGGGCGACGCCCGACCCGCCCGGCCCCTCGATCGTCCGGCGGCTTCGCGTCACCGCGTCACCGCCCGTCGTGAGCGCTCAGCCCTTCGGAGCTTCGCCGCCCGCCGGCGCGTCGGGCACCGGGGCGAGCTTGGTCCGGACCAGTCCGTCGAGGCGCTCGGCCAGATCCGGGTTGTCGATCAGGAACTGGCGCGAGCGCTCGCGTCCCTGGCCGAGGCGGATCTCCCCGTCGTCCGGATCGGCGTAGGAGAACCAGGTGCCGGACTTGATCACGAAGCCCGCCTGCATGCCCAGGTCGAGCAGGTCGCCCTCGTAGGAGATGCCGCGGTTGTAGAGGATGTCGAACTCGACCTTGCGGAAGGGCGGCGCGATCTTGTTCTTCACCACCGTGACCTTGGTGCGGTTGCCCACCACCAGGTCGCCCTCCTTGATCTGCCCGATGCGGCGGATGTCGCAGCGCACCGACGAGTAGAACTTCAGCGCGCGACCGCCGGAGGTGGTCTCCGGGCTGCCGAACATCACGCCGACCTTCTCGCGGATCTGGTTGATGAAGATCACGAGGCAGTCCGACTTGGAGATCGCGGCGGTGAGCTTGCGCAGGGCCTGACTCATGAGGCGCGCCTGCAGACCCACGTGGCTGTCCCCCATCTCGCCCTCGATCTCCGCGCGCGGCACGAGCGCGGCCACCGAGTCGACGACCACCACGTCCACGGCGTTCGAGCGCACCAGGGTCTCGACGATCTCGAGGGCCTGCTCGCCGGTGTCGGGCTGGCTCACGAGCAGGTCGTCGAGGTCCACGCCGAGCTTGCGGGCGTAGGACGGGTCGAGCGCGTGCTCGGCGTCGACGAAGGCGCAGATGCCGCCGGTCTTCTGGGCCGAGGCCACCACGTGCAGGGACAGGGTCGTCTTACCCGAGCTCTCCGGCCCGTAGATCTCGACGATGCGGCCCTTCGGGAAGCCCTTGCCGCCCAGCGCCATGTCGAGCGCGAGCGAGCCCGAGCGGATGCCCGTGATCTCGCGGATCAGGCCCCCGTCGCCCAGCCGCATGATCGAGCCGGTGCCGTAGCTCTTCGTGATCTCCGAGAGGGCCGCGTCGATCTTCTTCGTGCGCTCGGCATCCTGCTTGGCGAGGCGCGCGGCCTCGGCCTGCTCGGCCTTCGTCGGCGCCTTCTGCGGAGCCTTCGCCCCTGCGGACGCCTTGGCGTCGGCGCCACCGCTCTTCGACGCCGGCGCCGCGCCCTTCGAGGCCGGCTCGCCCGCGGGCGTCTCGCCGGCCGCCTTGGTGTTCGTTTCGTTCTTGGTGGTCATGGTGGTGCTCATGATGGATCGCGGCAGTGGCATTGCGAAGCGTGGCCCGGCTCGAGTCTCCCGTCGGCGCCGATCGCCCGGGCTCCGGTCGAGGGAGGCGGACTCTAGGCCGCCCTCGCCGGCGCGACCACCGAAATCCACGAACGGAACCCGAACATCCCGAAAACGGCGTTCGGGTCTCCTCCCCGAAGCCCGGACGGGCCCCCGCGGCCGCTCGTAACGGGTCTTCGCGCGGAAACTCGACGGGTCCGGGACCGACGTCCGGGACCGACGCCCGGTGGCGCGCTCGGAGCCAGCCGTCGGAGCGCTCGTCGGGAGCCGCGGATCGGCTGCGCCACCGCGTCCGGCCGCCGGCGACCCCGCACCGTTCGAGCAACACCGTTCGAGCAGCACCGTTCGAGCGACACCGCACGAGCGACACCGCACGAGCGACGCCGCACGATCGTCGCCGTGCACCCGGTGCGGCGGCGCGCCGCCCGCGAGCGACGCGCCGCGCCCAGCGGCTCAGAGCGTGATGAGCTCGTGCAGCTCGTTGAAGCGCGCCTCGATGTCCGAGCGGCCCGCCTTCGCCAGGCTGTCGAACGAGAAGGACTCGACGCAGAACGACGCCGTCACCGTCCCGTAGAGCATCGCGCGGCGCAGGGTCGCGGGGTGCGTGTTCTGCACGGCGGCGAGGTAGCCCATGAAGCCGCCCGCGAAGCTGTCGCCCGCGCCGGTCGGATCGACGACGCGATCGACCGGGTAGGCCGGCAGCGCGAAGCGCGCGCCGTCGGACACGAGGAACGCGCCGTGCTCGCCCTTCTTGAGGACGCAGAACTTGGGACCCAGCTCGAGCACCTTGTGCGCCGCGGTCAGAAGGTGCGTCTCGCCGGTCAGCATGCGCGCCTCCTCGTCGTTGAGCACGAGGCCGTCGATGCGCTTCAGGAGCGCATGCAGGTCGTCCTTCGCGATGTCGATCCACAGGTTCATCGTGTCGGCCACGACGAACTCGCGCGCGGTCACCTGCTCGAGCGCCTTCATCTGGATCGCCGGCGCGGTGTTCGCGAGGAACACGTACTTCGAGTCGCGGTACTGCTCGGGCACCTTGGGATCGAACGTCTCGAGCACGTTGAGCTGCGTGTCGAGCGTGTGGCGCGTGTTCCAGTCCGCCTCGTAGCGACCGGCCCAACGGAAGCTCTTGCCGTCGGCGATCTCGACGCCCTCGGTGTCGATGCCGACGTGGCGGAAGTCGGCGAGCTGCTTCTCGGGGAAGTCCTTGCCGACCACGCCGACGAGGCGCACGTGGTTGAAGAAGCGGGCGCTCATCGCGAAGAAGGCGGCGGACCCGCCGATCGCGTCGTCGCGCTTGTCGTAGGGGGTCTCGACGGAGTCGAACGCGACGGTTCCGGTGACGAGGAGGCTCATGCTGAGGCGTGGGCGCGCAGGGCGCGGGGGAAGGCGTTGCTGGGGAACGGTGGGAGCGTGCGGAGCGACGCGAGGCCGCTCGTGGACGGTGACACTAGGGAGCGCGCGCCGGCGGCGCGAGGGCTGGGCGCGAGGACGGGCGCGCGTGTCGTCGCAGCCGACGCTGCGGGCGCGGACGCGCGCGCTGCCGCCGACCTCGACGCGCGCGTCAACTCGCCGGCGCGCTCTCGGGCTCGTCGACGAGCTGCTGCGCGTCGACCTTCGTGCCGGGCTTGAGCAGGTAGAGGCCGCCGAGGAAGCCGATCAGCATCTGGCACAGGCGGAAGCCGATGCTCACCGCGACGCCGAGCGACGCCGCGACGCCGACCATGCCGAACAGGTAGCTGTAGGCGGCCTCGCCCACGCCCCACCCGCCCGGGGCGACCGGGATCGAGCTGAGCATGTTCGCCACCGGCACGATGGCCAGGTAGTCGACGAAGCCGGCGAGCGCGGTCGAGATCCCGAAGGCCATGCCGAGCGCCATCACGCCGGTCACCGCGAGGAAGTGGTTGCCCATCGACAGCGCGAACGCGAGGAACAGCTCGAACGGTCGGCGGCGGTAGACGAGGACCGCGGCGTCGAGGCTCTTGAAGCGTTCGCTCATCGGCAGGCGGTCGAGCAGCTTCTCGAAGCGCAGCGCCGCGCGCACGCGTCGACTCGTGTAGACGAGCGCGCCCAGGCCCATGAGGAGCATGATCGGCGGGACGACGGGGCGCAGCTCGGCGAACGGCTCGGCGACGAGGATCACGACCGACGCGAGGAACGCCAGCGCGAACATGCCCATCAGGCGGTCGACGACGACGGAGACGAGCGCGTCGGGACGCTTGCCCGGATTCTCGCGCACGGCGAGCACCGCCTTGACCACGTCGCCGCCCGTGAGGCCGGGCATGACGAGGTTGAAGAACAGGCCGAGGTAACTGAGGCGGAACGCGGCGAGCCACGGGACGCGACAGCCCGCGAGGTTCAACAGGCGCCACCAGCGCGTGATCGCGAACAACAGCGCGGTGAGGAAGCTCACCATCGCGAGCACGAGTCCCATGGGCTCGACGCTCCTGAACACGCGCGGCATGCCGGGCGCGAGTTCGACCTCGACACCGGGCAGACCGGCGGCGGTGGAGTTTCCCTCCTCATCGCTCGTCAGCTCGAGCCGCACCAGGTTCTCGGGCAGCCACGCGGGCCACTGCGCCGGGCGCGCGTCGGGCGCCACCTCGAAGGTCGACGACGCGCCCTTCCAGTCGCCCTCGAAGTCGCCGACCAGCTGAACGGTCGCGCGGTCCTTCGCGTCCTGCTCGCCCGGCTCGGTCAGCACGACCGCGTCGCGCCAGGGCACGAGGAACCACAGCACCGCGGCCAGGATCGCGACGCCGAACAGGGGCTGCAGCCAACGCCGCAGGGTGTGCGGTCGCGCGCCGCTCACGCGCCGGCCTCCGGCGCCGCGGCGCGTGCCTCGACCTGCTCGCGTCGGTACTGCGTGAACCATGCGGTCCATTCCTCGGCGCGCAGCGTGTCGAGGTCGGTGGGCGCGAAGCGCGACAGGGCGCGCAGGCAGGGCGAGGCCAGGGTCAGGGCGTCGCCTTCGGCGTGGATCAACAGCAGCTCGAGCCAGGCCTCGAGCGCGGGCCCCTCGGCCTGCTGGTCGGGCAGGCCGTGCTCGAGCACGGAGCGCACGACGCCCTCGACGATCTTGAGGCGACCCAGTTCGCTCGCGGTGGTCGCGATCGCGAAGGCGCGCTCGGGCTCGAGGCCGCACACGAGCTCGGCGGCGAGGCCGGCGACCTCGGGCGAGGGATCGGCGAGGGCCTCCTCGAGCGCGATGGCGCAGGCGTGGCGCGCGTAGGCCCGCGCGCCCTGTTCGAGCAGCGCGCGCACCTCGCCGTCGGCCCGCGGCACGAGCAGGCGGCACAGGCGCAGGAGGCGCCGCGTCGCGTCGAGGCGCTGTTCGGACGGCGGCCAGGCGAGCAGCGCGTCCCGGGCGACCTGGGCGTCGTCGCGGACGATCGCGAACTCGAGGCTGCCGAGCAGCTCGCTCAGGCCCTCGGAGACGGCCTCGGGCGAGCGCGCCGCCTCGGTCGCGGACAGGACCGCGGCGGTGCGGCTGGGCAGGACGCCACCGAGCTCGTCCGCGACCGCGCCGACGAGGCGCACCGCGACGAAGCGCTCGACGGGCTGGGTCGACTCGACCGCGAGCCACGCCCCGAGCTCCGCCTGGGCCGGCCAGGCGCGACCGCCCACGTCGAAGTCCTCGAGCTCGAGGAGCTCGCGCAGGGCGCGCCGGCGCGGGTCGTCGACGAGCCGCCGGGTGCGCGTCGCCACGTCGCCCCCCTCGGCGTCGCCGTCCGCGCCCTCGTCGCGCGCTCCGCCCTCGAGCTGGAGCGGCGTACCCAGGACCCGACCCGTGATCTGGCCGATCAGGTAGCCGAAGTCGGAGTCCACCGAGGCGTTGAAGGCTCGCGGGGAGCCGTCCTCCTGGTGGAGCTCACGGATGTTGTGCTCGGTCGCCGCGAGACTGCCGCAGCCCACGAGGAGCGCTGCGAGGGTCGTCGCCAGCGCCGTGCGGGCGCGGAGGGGAGCGTTCACGGCGAAAGTGTAGCCGCGGGACGGGCCCGGAGCGCGCGCCACGGGACACGCGTCGCGCCCCTGGAGCCCCGCGGCGGTCCGCCCGAGCGATCGGGTCGTGCGAGCGGCGCGAGGGGTCCCGCGCCGACCCCCGTGCCCTCGCCCCCAGCCACCACCCCCACCCACCCGGGCGACGCGGACCACCGCCGGTCGGTTTCGGATTCGCTCCGAGAAACCTGCGCGCGGGCGGACTAGGCTCTCACGCCATGGAGATCTTCTTCGCCACCCTCGCCTTCTTCGCCGTCGGTATGGCCGCGATGGCCGTGGGCCTGCTCCGTGGACGACGCCTCAGCGGCTCCTGCGGCGGCAGCGACCTCGAGGGTCGGCCCATCGGCGAGTGCGTGTGCGGCAAGCCGTCCGAGGAGCGCTGCTCCATCGACCCGGCGGTCCTCGAGACCCTCTCGGCCGAGCGCACCGGCGCCAGCTCCTGAGCCGAGCCGGCTGCTGAACGGCACCGGCTCTCGAACAGCTCCGGCTCTCGAACGGCTCCGGCTCTCGAACGTCACCGTCTCTCGAACGGCACCGGTTCTCGAACGGCACCGGTTCTCGAACGGGGCCGAGCGAGGCGCGCCCGAACGCCGCGCGAGGCGCCTCACGACGAACCCGCGTCGGACGGCGCCCGTCACGGAGCCTCGACGCGGCAGCGCTCGAAGCCGGGCGTCTGGAACTCGACCAGCGCGCCGTCCGGGCCGCGCTCGATCACGAGCACCTCGAAGTCGCCGACCTCCAGCGCGAGCGCCACCGCGGCCTCGCCACCGAGCACGGCCATCGCCGTCGCCAGGGCGTCCGCGCGCGCACAGGTCGGCGCGAGGACCGAGCTCGACGCCACGCGACTCGAGACCGGCGCGCCGACGCGCGGATCGAACAGGTGGCCGACCGGACCGTCCTCGGTCGCGACGGTGTTGCGGTAGTCGCCGGAGGTGGCCAGCGCGCCGTCGGACAGCTGCACCACCGCAAAGGGCACGCGCGCCTCGGCGACGCGCGGGTCCTCGATCCCCAGACGCCACGGGCCGCCGCCGGGGCGTTCGCCACGCACGCGCAGCTCGCCGCCCACCTCGACCATGGCGCGCTCCACGCCCGCCTCGGCGAGCGCGGCGTGCACGCGGTCCACCGCGTAGCCCTTCGCCACGGCCGACAGGTCGAGCTCGACGCCCGCCTCGGACTTGTCGAGCACGGGGCGGGCGTCCAGGCGCACCTTCTCGAAGCCGACGCGGCGCACGAGTGCCGCCCGCTCGGCGTCGGTCGGCACGCGCTCGTCGCCGTCGCCGCCACCGAAGCCGTAGGCGCGCACGAGCGGGTGCACGGTCGGGTCGAACGCGCCGCCGGTCGTGCGGTGCGCCTCGCGCGCCGCGTCGAGCACCGCCCAGAACATCGTCGACACCTCGAAGCCCGCGCCCGGCTCGGCGCGGTTGAAGCGCGCGATCTCCGTGTCGTCGCGCCAGGTGCTCATCGACGCCTCGACCGCGTCGAGCTCGCCCTGAACGAGCCCGCGCAGGCGCGTCAGTTCCTCCGTAGCGAAGCCGCCGTCGCGCGCGACGGTGACCTTCCAGCTCGTCCCCATCGTCGTCCCGACGAGCGTGGCGTCGGGGCGCGGCGCGTCGGTCCGACAGGCTGCGACGAACAGCGCGAGCAGGAGCGCGCCCAGCGTCGCGAGCGTCGCGCGCGAGGACCGAACGCGCGCGACGCGCCCACCCGGCGTGCGGGCGAGCGCGTCGCGCGAAGGACCGGCGATCCGCAACGGATCAGCCTCCGAAGTCGTCGAGGTCGATCATCTCCGGATCGACGCCGAGGTCGTCGAGCATCTTGAGCACCGAGCTGTTCATCATCGGCGGGCCGCAGAGGTAGTACTCGATCTCCTCGGGCGCCTCGTGCTTGCTCAGGTACTCGTCGAGGGCGACCTGGTGGATGAAGCCGGTGAGGCCCGTCCAGTTGTCCTCCTCCTTCGGGTCCGACAGCGCCACGTGCCACGAGAAGTTCGGGAACTCCTCGGCGAGCTGGTCGAAGTCCTCGACGTAGAACATCTCGCGCAAGGAGCGCGCGCCGTACCAGTACGACACCTTCCGACCCGTCTTGAGGGTCTTGAACATGTGCATGATGTGCGAGCGCAGCGGCGCCATGCCCGCACCGCCGCCGATGAACACGCACTCGCGGTCGGTGTCCTTCAGGTGGAACTCACCGAACGGACCGGAGACCGTGACCTTGTCGCCGGGCTTGCAGTTGAAGATGTAGCTCGACGCCTTGCCGCCCGAGATGCCGGTCGTGCCGGGCGGCGGCGACGCGATGCGGACGTTGAGCATGACGATGTCGTCGCCCTCGGCCGGGTAGTTGGCCATCGAGTAGGCGCGCTCGATCGTCTCGTCGTTCCAGGCCTTCTCGTCCCACACCTTGTACTTGTCCCAGTCCTCGTGGTACTCGGGCTGGATGTCGAAGGACTTGTAGGAGAGGTCCTTGTACGGCGGGATCTCGATCTGGATGTAGTCGCCGTTCTGGAAGTCGATGCGCTCGCCCTTGGGCAGGCGCACCTTGAACTCCTTGATGAACGTCGCGACGTTGTCGTTCGAGACGACCTCGCACTCCCACTTCTTCACGGCGAAGACCGACGCGGGCACCTCGATGTGCATGTCGTTCTTCACCTTGACCTGACAGGAGAGGCGGCAACCCTCCTTGGCCGCGGAGCGGCTGATGTGGCCCTCCTCGGTCGGCAAGAGGCCCGTGTTGCCCTCGTGGATCTTCACCTCGCACTGGGCGCAGGTGCCGCCGCCGCCGCAGGCCGACGGGACGAAGATCTTCTGGTCGGCGAGGGTGGCCAGCAGCGTGCCGCCCTGGTTCGCCTCGACCGCGTTCTCCTCGTCACCGTTGATGACGATGCGAACCTTGCCGGCCTGGACCAGCTTGCTCTTGGCGAAGAGGAGAACCATCACCATGACGATCACCACGAGGGTGAACATGGCGATGCCGAGGCTGAAGGTCGTGATGTCCATGGATCGAGTGCCTGGGTGCGCGGGTCGGCGCAGGTGTTCGTCGTGCTCGCTCGCTGCCTAGAGCTTGTGGCTCAGAGCTGGATGCCGCCGAAGATCATGAAGCCCATCGCCATGAGCCCCGTGGTGATGAACGTGATGCCGAGACCTCGTAGGCCGGGGGGCACGTTGGAGTACTTGAGCTTCTCGCGGATCGCGGCCAGCGCGATCATGGCCAACCAGAAGCCGACCCCCGAGCCGAAGCCGTAGGCCAGGGACTGCCCGACGTCGTACTCGCGCTGCACCATGAAGAGCGACGCCCCGAGGATCGCGCAGTTCACGGCGATGAGCGGCAGGAACACGCCGAGCGCGCCGTACAGCGCCGGCGAGAAGCGGTCGATCGCCATCTCGACGATCTGCACCATGGCCGCGATCGTGGCGATGTAGGCGATGAAGCCGAGGAACGAGAGGTCGACGGTCGCGAACTCCGCGCTCGCCCAGGTGAGCGCACCGGGCTTGAGGAGGTAGTTGTAGACGACCGCGTTGATCGGCGTGACGATCGTGAGGACGAACACGACGGCGAGCCCGAGGCCCATCGCCGTCTCGACCTTCTTCGACACGGCCAGGAAGGAGCACATGCCGAGGAAGAACGCCAGGGCCATGTTCTCCGGCCCGATCGCCTTCACGATGATGTTGACGTAGTCCATGGCTCAGTTCGTCTCCTCGACCATCTCCGTGGAGATGCTGCGTTGGACCCAGATGAACAGGCCGATCAGGAAGAAGGCGCCCGGCGAGAGCACGAGCAGGCCGTTCGGCACGTACCAACCGCCGGCGTTGACGGCCTCGAGCACGGGGAAGCCCAGCACGTTGCCGGTGCCGACCAGTTCGCGGAAGAACCCGACGTAGAGCAGGATCGCGCTGTAGCCCATCGAGTTGGCGAAGCCGTCGAGGGCCGACTTGAGCGGCGGGTTCGCCATGGCGAAGGCCTCCGCGCGGCCCATCACGATGCAGTTCGTGATGATCAGGCCGACGAACACCGACAGCTGCTTCGACGCGCCGAAGGCGTAGGCCTTCATGATCTGGTCCGCCACGATCACCAGCGACGCGATCACCGCGAGCTGCGTGATGATCCGGATCGAGCCGGGGATCCTGTTCCGCAGGACGCTGATGATCGTGTTCGAGCTCGTGAGCACGAAGGTGAGGGCCGCGCTCATGACGAGCGCCGTCTCCAGCTTCGTCGTCACCGCGAGCGCCGAGCAGATGCCCAGCACCTGCAGGGTGATCGGGTTGTTGAGGTGGAGGGGATCCAGGAGGATCCGCTTGGTTGCCTTGTCCATCGCCCGGGGTTGGGTGGGAAGGGTCGCGCCCGCTCGTGAGCGCGCGCGGTCGGGGTCGAGGAGGGTGGGTGGGTGATCGGTCGTCGCGAGCGCCGAGCTGGGACGCAAGGTCCGGGGCCGGGCTCAGGCGTCCGCGCGCTGGGCCTTCAGGTAGGGGCCGTAGCCGCTCTCGCCGAGCCAGAACTCGAGCATCAGGTCGACGCCGTTGGTCGTGATCGTCGCGCCGGCCATGCCGTCGACCTGATAGCTGGGGTCGGTGACCATGCCGGCCTTCGTCACGGTCAGCTTGGGCGAGCCGTCCTCGGCGTAGATGACCTTGCCGGGGAACTGCCCCTTCCAGCGCGGGTTGTCGACCTCACCGCCGAGGCCGGCGGTCTCGCCGTGCTCGTAGTAGGTGATGCCGACGACCTCGGAGAGGTCCGGACTCACCGCCAGGTAGCCGCGCAGCGTCGACCACAGGCCGTAGCCCTGGATCGGCAGCACGAGGCAGTCGACCTCGTCGGTGCGCACCGAGATCACCTGCAGGTAGTTCGGCACGTGGCGGATCTGGGTGCCCTTGAACTCCGACGGGATCGGCTCGGTCATGCCCTCGACCTTCGCGTGCTCCTTGGCCCACTTGGTCGCGTCGAAGTTCTCGGCGTCCTTCACGTCCGGCAGCGTCGAGGGGTCCTCGAGCTCCTCGCCGGTGTCGCGATCGACGACGAGGTAGCGCACCTGCCCGTTCTCGAAGAAGGCGTTGACCTCCTCCTTCGGCAGGCTCTCGCCCTCCTCGAGGACGCCGGCCACGCGCAACACGTTGAGGCGACGGTCGAGAAGGCGGTTGGCCTCCTGGATGTCCTTGAGCTGGACGGCGAGGAACGACACCACGCTCGCGCACGCCACGCAAAGGGCGAACGCGAAGCCGAGGATGTACTTGTTACTGAACTCCAAGGCGCACCTCGCGTCGACGGATGTTGGCCTTGACGACGTAGTAGTCGATCAGCGGCGCGAACACGTTCATGAAGATGATCGCCAGCATGATGCCGGCGGGGTAGGCGGGGTTGACGACCCGCACGAGGATGGTCAGCGCGCCGATGCCGAACCCGTAGATCCAGCGGCCGGTGTTCGTCTGGCAGGCCGACACCGGGTCGGTCGCCATGAAGACCGTGCCGAAGGCGAAGGAGCCGACCACCAGGTGCCAGTGGAAGGGAACCGCCAGGTAGCTGTTCGGGTCGTCCGCGAGCGCGTTGAAGAGCAGCGTCATGGCCAGGCCGCCGAGCACGCAGCTGGTCATGATCCGCCACGAACCGATGCCGGTGAACAGCAGGACGAAAGCACCCAACAGGCAGGCCGCGACCGAAGTCTCCCCCATCGACCCGGGGATGAAGCCCCAGAAGGCGTCCCACCAGCTGTACATGTACTGCGTGGTGTCGGCGCCCACCGCGAAGAAGGTGGCGAGCGGCGTCGCTCCGCTGAAGCCGTCCACCCACTCGGTGTTGTTCCCGACCCACACGAGGTCGCCCGAGATCTGCGCCGGGTAGGCGAAGTACAGGAAGATCCGGCCGGTCAGCGCGGGGTTGAGGATGTTCATCCCCGTACCGCCGAAGACCTCCTTGCCGATCACGACGCCGAAGGCGATGCCCAGCGCCACCTGCCAGAGCGGGATGTCGGGCGGCAGCGTCAGCGGGAACAAGAGCGAGGTCACGAGGAAGCCCTCGTTGATCTCGTGCTTGCGCACCACCGAGAAGACCGCCTCGAGCAGACCTCCCACCGCCACGGTCACGAAGTACACCGGCAGGAAGGAGAGCAGCCCGAGCCAGATGGCGTGGGCGAAGTCCACGTTCAGCGGACCGAGGCGCGGCTCGCTCGTCGCGCGGATCTCCTGGTAGCCGGTGTTGAAGAGCGTGAACAGGGTCACCGGCAGGAGCGCCAGCACGACCGTGATCATGGTGCGCTTCAGGTCGATGCCGTCGCGCACGTGGGGCCCGCTCTTCGTCCGTTCACCCGGGGTCAGCAGGAAGGTGTCCTGCGCCTCGTAGAAGGGATAGAGCTGCTCGAACTTCCCGCCCTTCTCGAAGAGCGGGGCGACCTTCTTCAACTGTTCCTCGAGGATTCGCACGTCAGCTTCTCCGTCTGGTCAGAGCCTCGTCAGCCCTCGTTCTCGATGTCGGTCAGCATGTCGCGCAGCATCTTCGAGAGCGGCTGCTTGGAGTTGTCCACGTACTCGCACAGTGCGATGTCCTCCTCGGCCATCTCGAGCACGCCCAACTTCTCGGCGAGCTCCACGTCGCCACTCACCACCGCCTTGATCAGCTGGGTCGGCAGCACGTCGAAGGGCATGACCTTCTCGTACTGACCGATCGGGACGATCGCGCGCAGGCTGCCATTGGTGTCCGTGTCGAACACGAGGCGCTTGCGCACCCACTTGTCCCACAGGGTGTTCGTCGTCGTGTAGCGCCCGTCGAGCGGCAGCGCCCACGCGAGCAAGCGGCGCTGGGTGTCGTTCTCGACGAGCGTCACCTGGTTGCCGTAGCGCCCCAGGTAGCCGGCCGGCGTCCCCGGCGTGCACTCGCGACCCTCGAACACCGAGCCGTCGATGGCGCGCAGGTCGCGCGCGTCCGACTCGCCGGCGAGGAGCTCGTCCATGGCAGCGCCGCGGCGCGTGCGCACGAGACGCGGCTTCACCGCGTTCGGCCCGCAGATGGCGACGGTGCGGTCGATCGGCACGTTGCCCGACGTCAGGAGTCGGCCGATCTCGGCCACGCCCTGGTAGCCGATGTGCCACGCGGTGCGCCCGGCGCCGACCGGGTGCAGGCGGTGGATGTGCAGTCCGGGCGTGCCGGCGGGGTGCGGTCCGTCGAAGACCGCGGTCTCGACGCCGCCCGCGGTCCACGCCGACCAGTCCGCCTCCGTGCCGACGCACAGGTAGGTCTTCCCGCCGCTGAGCTTGGCGATCGCCTCGAGTCCGGTGCGGAACGCATCGCGGGCGCCGGCCAGCACGTCCTGCGGCCGCGGCGCGAGCGGGCGCGTGTCCATCGCCGTCACGACGATCGCGTCGGGCGTGGCGTCGCTCTGGGGCACGCGATCGAACGGTCGCTGGCGGAAGTTGGCCCACAGCCCGCTCGCCTGCAGCACACGGCGCAGCGCGGCGGCGTCGGCGGTCGCGCCACCGACCTCGAACGACTCCTTCTCGTCGCCGTCGCGCTCGATCCGGATCGAGAGCACGGCGCGGCGCGCACCGCGCTCGATCGCGGTCACGGTCCCCGCCGCCGGGGCGGTGTGGACCACGTCGGGATCGCGGCGGTCGACGTAGAGCGGCGAGCCCGCGCGCACGCGGTCGCCCTCGTTCACGAGGGGGCGACACTTCAACCCGATCGACTCGGGCGGAACGACGCCGACGTGGCCGACGTCCAGCCGATCCTCCACCTCGGTGGAGTCGGCGGCGCCGTGGATGGGGAGGTCGAGGCCGCGTCGAGTCTTGATGACGGGCATGGGGCGGTCTGGGAGCCGGAGCCGCGCGTCGGCGGCCGTGGACGGGGGGTCGATTGGCCGAGAATGGTAGTGGCGCAGGTGCGCCGCTCCAGCGCGCTCGGGCCCATTTCCTTCAAGGTTGGGACAACGCGCGGCGGTTTCGACCGCTGCGTCGTCGGCTTCCGTCGCTCCCTGCGCGGTGCGTCCCGCGCTCGGCTCCCTCGTCGGAGCCCGAGTCCGTCGCCGAGCGCCCCGCGCTCAGTTGCCCCACCACGGCCACGCGATCGCGGCGGCGGCGTTGAGCAGCACGACGACGCCCATGACCCAGGCCGAGCGCGGGACCTCGCCGAGGCCGGCTCGCACGCCTCCTCCACCGGCGCGGGCTCCCTCGGGAGCGGCGTCCGCCCCCTCGCCGGCCGCGCCCGTGACCGCGGGCTCGGCGCGGGGGACCAGGAGCGCCCCGGCCACGAGCGCGAGCGCTCCGCTCCACAGCGCGACGAGCCCGACGAGGTACCCCGCGTGGTCGACCATCGTCGACTGGCGCGCGACCTCGCCGGCCGCGAGGCTCGACTCGAAGAACCACGCGCACAGGCCGCCGCCGGTGAGGACCCACCAGGAGGTGAGCAGAACGAGCGGCAGTTCGATCGCCGGCTCGCCGGAGCCCGGCCCGGCGGCGAGTGCGACCTGGACCACGGCCGCGGGCGCGCTCCACAGGGCCACCCAGCCCAGGCCGCGCAGCCACGCGTGCCCGCGCCGGCGCAGGAGGGCGACGAGTCCGGCCGCGAGCGGGAGGGCCGGCGCGGCGAGGGTGGCGAGGATCGCGGACATCGAGGGCGATTCTAAGGGCGCGGGTCGAGGGTCCGGGGTCGAGGGTCCGGGCGGAGGATCACAGAGCGGCGCCCTACGGGCGCCGACACAGAGGCGGCCGCTGCGCGGCCTTCGGCACAGAGGACACAGAGGTGGAGCGCTTCGCGCTCCACGAAGAGCGGAGCCCTTCGGGCTCCGCGGAAGGGAGGCGATGCGATTCGTCGCGTCGTTGCGGATCGCAGAGCCCTTGCGATCGCCGGCGCGCGCGCAGCGCGCGCCTTCCCGGCGGCCGAAGGCCGCCCTCTGTGTCCTCTGTGCTGAAGGCCGCGCAGCGGCCGCCTCTGTGCAGGCGCGCGTAGCGCGGCCTCTGTG
>Ga0180430_10001956_pt1 | contig 19290 bp, 15 predicted proteins | sample SS_ome_9_FD_132999 | JGI IMG/M metagenome (GOLD analysis project Ga0180430, IMG submission 132999) | Hypersaline lake sediment archaeal communities from the Salton Sea, California, USA - SS_1_S_2 metaG | ecosystem: Environmental > Aquatic > Non-marine Saline and Alkaline > Hypersaline >... | reverse complement strand
CCGATCTTGTTTCACCTTTACGATTTTTCCCGTCACACGATGAATACGTCCTACGCCAATCCCTACACTGTCGCGGCCGCCGTTCCCAATGAGCGTGCCGCGTTTATCCGGAAGACCTATGGCCACCTCGGCCTCGCCATTCTCGCGTTCATCGCGTTGGAGTGGTTCCTTCTGCAGCAATCGTGGGCTTACAGTCTGGCCGGACTCATGGTGGGCGGTCAGTTCGGTTGGCTCATCGTCCTCGGGCTTTTCATGGGCGTTTCGATGCTGGCGAATCGCTTCGCCATGTCCGATACGTCGCGCGGAATCCAATATCTCGGCCTCGGTCTGTATGTCGCCGCCCAGGCGATCATCTTCCTCCCCCTCCTCCTTGTTGCGACCAACCTCGCCGAGGGCACCCAGGTTCTCCTCAAGGCGGGTGTGACGACGGGTTGTATCTTTGCAGGATTGACGGCCGCAGCCTTCGTCACGAGAAAGGACTTTTCCTTCCTGGGCGCCTTTCTCATGATCGGAGGTTTCGTGGCGATGGGAATTATCGTCGTTTCGATCCTCTTCGGATTCGACCTCGGCACGATTTTCGCCGGAGCCATGGCGATCTTCGCATCGGTTTCGATTCTCTACACGACGTCGAACATCATCCACCACTACCGAACCGATCAGTATGTGGCGGCCTCGCTGGGGCTCTTCGCGGGAGTGGCCCTCCTCTTCTGGTATATCCTCCAGATTTTCCTGAATCGCGACTGAGTCGAGGGATCAATCCGCCCACAAGGGCAACCTTTCGAAGCCGCCTGGTTCCGCCGGGCGGCTTTTTTCGTTTCCGTGTTCACGGGCCAATTCAGCGTTGCGACCGTTTTCGATTTTTCTTAGCGTCGGTGTATGAGCAAGTCTTCCGATTCGAATCGTTCCCTCGCGCAGTCATCCCCCAGCCGCCGGTCGGCCCTGAAGTTCGGCGCCGGCTTCGGTCTCGCTCTGGCCTGGCCCAACTCGCGCGTGCTCGGCGCGAACGAGGATGTCCGGGTCGGAATCATCGGGGTCAACGGTCGCGGCCGCAGCCACATGAGCGCGTTTGCCAAGATGGACGGGGTCAGGGTCACCGCGCTCTGCGACTGTGATCCGAACGTGCTCGACGCGCGGGTCAACAAGATGGCGGACGACCAGGGGATCGCGGTGACAGGGCACCAGGACATGCGAGACATGTTCGAGAAGGGTGACATCGACGTGATGTCGACGGCCACTCCCAACCACTGGCATTCACTGGCGGGGTTCTGGGCGATGCAGGCAGGGAAGGACGCCTACGTGGAGAAGCCCATTTCGCACAACGTCTGGGAGGGACGGCAGCTCGTGAAGTACGCGCGGAAAGCCGGTCGCATCTGCCAGGGCGGCACGCAGAGCCGTTCAATGGGCTCCGTCGCCGCAGCGGTGGAGATGGTCCAGCGCGGAGACCTCGGGAAGATCAAGTATGTCAAGGGCCTCTGCTACAAGCCGCGGGCGTCGATCGGAAAGGGCGGAGGCGGCGAGATCCCCGAAGGAGTGAACTACGATCTCTGGTGCGGTCCCGCCGAACTCGAGGCACCCCTTCGTCGCCAGCGCTTCCACTACGACTGGCACTGGTTCTATGCCTACGGCAACGGCGACATGGGTAACCAGGGCATCCACCAGATGGACGTCGCCCGGTGGTATCTCGGAGAGGACAAGATCGCACCGCTCACGATGAGCATCGGCGGGCGCGTCGGCTACGACGACGATGGGGAAACGCCGAATACGCAGGTTGTCTACCACGATTACGAGAAGGCTCCGCTCATTTTTGAAACGCGAGGGTTGCCCAAGGCCAAGAAGTTCCAGGAAGAGAATTGGGGCAAGAACATGAACGCTCCCGAGGAGTTCCCCGGCATGAGCGGGATCGCCGTTGTGGTGGTCTGCGAGGGAGGAAATGTCTACACCAGCGCGGGAGGAAAAGTGGCCGTGACCGATGCGGAAGGTAAAGAGATGGACGCTCCTCCTTCCCTGGAGCGGGGGGACATCTTCGAGAATTTCATCGAAGCGGTTCGGAGTGGGAAACCCGACGGGCTCTATGCGGACTGCGAAGAGACCCATGTTTCCAGCGCACTCTGTCACACCGGTCTCATCTCTCACCGGCTCGGGTCTCTCCTGAAGCATGAGGAGATACGGGAACGGATCGGAGCCGACGCGGTACTCGCGGCGCGTTACGAATCCATGGCGGACCACCTCGCCCAGAACGGCGTGGATGTGACGAAGCAGGGAGTCGTGGCCGGACCGATGCTCAAGTTCAATCCGGAGAGCGAGTGGTTCGAGGGGAACGGCGATCTCGACGAGCCGGCGAACCGGCTGGCCACGCGCGAGTATCGGGCGCCCTACGTGGTGCCCGAGGTCCTGTAGCCTGTCGCGGGAGGGCGGTCCCGCGGTAATCGGGCTGGTCGCCGGTAGCCGCGTCCGGCCCGGGCGCGGGGGGCCGAGGCTCTGCCGTCGTGGTCCGGGTGCGAGCGGGGGAGCGTCAGGGAACAACGGGGCGCCGGCGTTTCGCGAGGGGACGTGCGGGCCGCTCGTGAGATCCGGAGGAGGACGCGCGGGCTGCGCGCCCCTACCGATGATCGAGAGCGAGCCGGGCCGACTCCGAGACGCCGTAGACGGTTTCGTCGATGGTGAGGTCGTCCGTCGTGACTTCGAGGTCGGCGGCTTCCCGATACTGATCCTTCCGTTTCGCCATCAGGTCCCGGATCGTCTTTTCGGGATCGGCGGTGGCGAGCAGGGGCCGGTTCCGGTTCCGGCTCGTTCGATCCGCGATCGTTTCCGGAGCGGCCTTCAACCAGATGACGTAGCCCGCCTGGCGCAGAATGGGAAGGTTTCTCGATTGGGTGACGATCCCTCCACCCGTGGAGATGACGAGTCCGGTTTCCCGGGCACATTCCCGCAGCGCATCGGTTTCGAGGCGTCGAAACTCCTCTTCGCCCAGTTCGGAGAAGATATCCGGAATGGAGCGTCCCGCTTTCTCCACCACCATCTCGTCTGTGTCGACAAATCGAAATCCGAGGCTACGCGCCACCTTGCGTCCCACACAGGTCTTGCCCGTGCCCATGAAACCGATCAAAATCAAATTGCCTCGTCTCTTTCCTGTCGTATCCACTATCCCGTGAGCATAACGCTTGCAGGATCATCGCAAAGAGCAAATCAACGGAATGCCGACAGAGATCGCGAGAACGGACACGGAGACGAGTACGAATGAGACTGTGCGCCAGGCGGTCGCCATGCTCGAGGCGGGAGAGGCGATCGCTCTGCCAACCGAGACGGTTTACGGCCTGGGTGCGGATGCCTTCGATGCCGCGGCCGTGGAAAAGATTTTCTCCGCCAAGGAGCGCCCGCATTTCGATCCCATCATCGTCCATTTGCCCCGCAAGGAGGACCTCTCGAGCGTGGCTGACGTGCCGGAGGAAATCCGTAAGACGGTCGTTCAACTGACCGAGACATTCTGGCCAGGACCACTCACGATCCTGTTGCCCAAGAAGCCTGCCGTTCCGGACCTGGTCACGGCGGGACTGCCGACCGTCGGTGTGCGGCAGTGTCACCATCCCGTCTTTCACCGGGTGATCCGGAATTTCGGACGTCCGATCGCGGCTCCCAGTGCCAATCGCTTCGGAAAGCTGAGCCCCACTTCCGCCGGGGCAGTCCTTCGCCAGATGGAGGGACGCATTCCCCTGATCGTCGACGGGGGGGCCTGCAGTCGAGGATTGGAATCGACCATCATACGCGTCGAACCGGGAGAGCCCAAACCCCGAATCGTCGTCCTTCGACCGGGTCCGGTTACGGAGACGGATCTAAAAAAGTACGGCAAGGTTGTCTTCGCCGCGCGGAACGAGGAGGTCGAAGGTGGCGCCCCCGAGGCACCCGGACTTCTCGCGAGTCACTATGCTCCCGCAACGCCCCTTCGATTGCTCGGGCAGCCCGGCGACTTCGCCGCCGAAGCGGGCAAACGGTATGCCCTTCTCAGTTACCGCGGCCAGGAAAAGGATGGTTTTCTCTCCCTTCATGATTGGGACGAAGTCGCCATTCTCAGTCCGGGGTCCGGGCGCCTGCCCGAGGCGGGTATTCGCTTTTTCCACGTGATGAATCAACTCGACCAACTCGGCGTCGACGAGATCATCGCCGAGCCGGTGCCCGATCGCGGGGTAGGTAAGGCGATTCTCGAGAAACTCAGGAAGGGTTCGGTGGGAGAATAGTGGCGGGAGCGAAGAGAGTCGAACCGTAGCTGCGGCGGTGACGCCGTGGGCGAGTTTGGCGAGTGGTCCGGGGCCCGGGGAGCCCTCGCTCGCGCTCGGACCTACGTGCCGCGCGTCGCCCCGTATAGCCTGAGGTGCAACCGGTCACCGAATCGCCATCCTTCCGCCCGAGCCCATTCTGCGACCATTTCCTGCCTCTTCTCCAATTCAGCGAGAGAGGACGCGCGGGGCATCAGGATAATTCGCTCAGGCGGCAGTGTGATCTCCGCGACGAGGGAGCGAATCTCTTCGAGGTCCGCTTCCGTGTTGGCGACGAATTTGAAGTCCGCCTTGCCCGACTCGGCGAGTGCGAAGAGCACATCGGGTCTCCGTCGTTTCTCGACGGGAACACCGGAGTTCGAAAGTTTCGGCGATACATTGATCTGATCGACGAGGCAAAGAAATCGCTCGTTCGGGATGAGGGTGCCGTTGGTTTCCAACTCGAAGTGCGCCTTCGTGTCGTGTTCGCGCAGCCGGAGCATCACCTCCACCCACTCGCGCTCCTGAATGAGAGGCTCTCCCCCGGTCAATACGTAGTGGGGACACGCGAAAGCGCTTGCCCGGTCAGCGACGTCCGACGGATCCAGCTCGATGATCTGATCCTCGCGCCGGAATTTGCGATACCGAGGATCCGCGTCTCGCTCATGGCGATAATCGGTGCCTTCCCAGTTCCAGGTGTAGTCGGTGTCGCACCAGACACAGGAGAGGTTGCAGAGGGAGGCGCGGATGAAAACCGATGGGGTGCCCGCGTGTCGACCCTCACCCTGGAGGGTATGGAAGATCTCGGGCTCGCCGGACGGAAGGCGCGCCAGCTTCATGCGGAGGAGATTCGCGATCGGTCTATCAACGGCGCGCCACGATGATGCAGGCGTTCGCGGGATTTCGCAGGTAGCCCAGTCCGAAGCTGATCGGTTTCACGGGGTGCGTTCCGTTGCGGTAGGCCGAAGCCAGGTCGGACTGGTGATGGCCGCTGAACAGGGGAAGCGGACCCGTGTAGTTGCCGTAGAGTGTGATGTCCCATCCGGCATCGCGGATGTATCGGTAGGGCACGCCGGACGGATCCTGGACGAGTCCCTTGCCGGACTCGAGGATGTAGTTGCGAATGGTGGAGAAACTCCCGCCATGCATGAGATAGCTCGCACTCTTGACGAACACCGTCGGTGCTCCCCGTGCGCTCGCGAACTTCAGGATGCGACGATCTCCCAGGCCGCCGTTCGACAGGTCCTCCTTGAAATAGTAGATGTTCTTTCCGCCGGCCTGTATATGCCATCCCGGGCAGGAGGCTCCGGCCGAGCGCGAGACGACACGGCCACCCGAGTCGAGGCCGACCGAGCGAACGGACCGCACGGACTGACCTTCCCGGGCCGCCATCGCCATGATCAAGGGCAGGGCGCCGCGGAATCGCGTGCTGTTGAGATCGACCCGCATATCTTTCGTGATGAAATAGCTGGCGCCCGTGACGGTCTTGAGAGAGTTGGCGATCCCGTTCAGACCACGGCTCAGCTCGCTCGCGCTGAGGGTGGAGAGGTCCGGAAGGGGATCGACGCCCTCGAGGCCGACCAGGATGTAGGTGTTTGCGCCGGGAAAGAGTGCGCTGGCATGAAGATAGTCGGGTCCTCCGAACGGATAAAAGACGGTGCCGCCCCCGAGGCCTCCGAGACTCGAGCGGAAGCCGCGCAGGTGACCACGGCGCGCCCGGTGGGTCGACCACAGTCCGTCCATCCGGGAGGCGTGCCCCTTCCATTGGGCGGACGAGCGCGAGACGGCCAATTCGCTGCGAGCACCACCGGGGAGTCCTGCCAGGTAGCGTGCGGTGTCATTGATTCCTGTGCCTCCGGACGAAGATCCCCCCGAGTTCGTGGCACAACTGCTCAGGGTGAGTGCGAGGAGGGCGAGACCGGCACAGGCAGCGAGTCTGAGGGAATTCATGACAAAGCGAAAAGGTGTTCAGGAAATCTTAATTATCCTGATTTCTCGAATCAGTTATACACGAGCGACTCGGGAAGACAACTGCCTATTGCCGGATCCAGGTGACTTTTTCCGTGATCGACGTTCGGTGTCCGTCAGGCCAGTCGTCCCCTGCAGGCCAGCCGAGATAGAAAAAGCCGAGGCACCGGTCGCGCGGATCGTCGAGGCCGAGCCAGGAACGCATTTCATCCGTGTAGCAGATGCCGGGCGATGACCAGAAGGCGCCCAGGCCGATCGCCGAAGCCGTCAGGTGCATGTTCTGCACGGCGCAGGCGACCGCCTCGACCTCCTCGAGCTCGGGAATCTTCTCGCTGTCCTGACGTTTCATTCCGATGGCGATCACGACGGGGGCCCAGAGTGGTTGCTGGCCGAGCTTGTCGTATTTTTCGGGGCGAAACTCGGCTGGATCGGTCGTCTTCTGGTAGAGTTCCTGGCAATAGCTACCCAGGCGTTCGCGGCCACTCTCGGTGAAGACGACGAATCGCCACGGCTCGGTCATGCCGTGGGTAGGCGCCCAGTTCGCGTTCTCGAGCACGGCGGCGAGATGCTCCCTTTCGACGGGCTTCTCCGAATAGGTCTTCGGCTTGATCGTGCGCCGGCGCCGGATGAGTGCGTTCGCCGCAGCGAGGCGGAGGGAGAGCGCGTCGAGAGGAGGGGGCGTCGAGTCGTCGGTCATGGTGAATGGGGCGGCGAACCGTAGCGCAGGGCGCCGACCGCGACAAGGGCGGCGGGAGATTCGGCTTAACCCAGGTTGACTGGGGCGCTCAGCGGGCGGGGCCGGAATGCGGTTTCTCGAGAAACTGCTCTCCGGGACCGGGATGGGCGTCGAACCAGGTGCGGAGTGGCTTGTAGCACTCTTCGCGTATGTCATCGGACCGGGTGAAGTAGGTGCGTGGATTGTCCGGAGAGGGTACACGTGGAATCCACACGGGCACGCCGAACAACGGTAGCGATGCACGGCCGAGGTCCACGTTGGGGTCGATCACGGGGTGATAGGGCCGTCCGTTCAGGGAAGCGCAGGCGTGGACGTAAATCTGCACTTCGTCGTAGCCCAGCTTCTCGAGGCGTCTGCGTGTTTCCTGTGCCAGGCGCCAGATCTCGTGCGGCTTGGTGGCGACGCGAATCGCGGCAACGGGCGCGAGGGGGATTCGCGCCCCGGGTGGCAATTCCGTGGACCCGTCGGGAAACAGGAAATAGAACTCGTGCGTGCCGACACGGTGACGTTGCATCATGCGCCACGCGAAGTTCTTTCCGCAGTCGGTCCAGGAGGGATCGCGAGGAAGCAGGAGGATCCACCGAAGGGGAAACAGGATCTGGAACAGGAAAAAGACCACGAGCACCGTGGTCAGGACGCGCCGGGGGGGGCGATGGAGCGGAGCGGGCTTGAGGAATCGCCGCGAGGGAACGAGTCGATCCAGGATTGTGCTCGCGCCCCCACTGCGAACAGGCACGAAGACCAGCAGGAGAGCGGAGGCGAGAAGAGGAAAATACCCGATCCGAAACAGCTGGCTGTTGAACACGTGGAAGGCGACGAGAATCGCGAAGGCGAGGAGGCGAGTGCGGCGAAAGACGAGGAGAAAGGGGACGGTCAGGTCGATGAGGAAGCCGCTCCAGGCAAACACGTGGGGGGGCACGACACTTCCGAGAAAGGAGGCGAGGGGGCGCCCGCTGGATGCGTTCATGTCCAGCCAGAACCTCACCGGCTCTGCCTCCAGGAGCCAATCGTGGCTGATCTTGGCGATGGCGGCATACAGGTAGACGATGATCACCTGCAGCCTGAGGATACCGTAGTTCCAGAAGGGAACGGGGGCTGGTTGCGCTGCATCCGCCTTGCGCTTCTTTCGAAAATGGGCGCGGAGGCTGTGGGTTTCGTCGCTTCTTGTCAGGCCGAGCAGAAACGTGATCAGGATGATCAGGTAGTAGTGATTGTTGTAGTTCGCCGCCTCGGAAAAGAGAAAGTGGGCATACCCGGCGGCAAACAGCAGGCAGGCGGGCCGAGTTCCGATTCCCAGGGCGATGGCCGCGGCCGCCAGTGCCATCGCGTAGATTTCCAGTTCCACCATCCAGAGCTCGGGAAGCGGGCGCACCCACGAGAATCCGGTAAAGGTGAAGTGAAACAAGTTCGGGTGAAACAGCGTCGCGGACAAATTCAGGAGCGCCATGCTCTCGAGCAGCATGAGCACACCCCACGCGATGCGAAAACAGGCCAGGGGAGCGGGATCCGCGGGAGAGAGAAGTTGTTCGCGCGGGCGTTTGAGCATGGTCATGGCTGGCGGCACGAATCGGAAAACGGAAATGCGCGGCCCGTCTCAGGAGCGGTCGACGATTTCGCTCACGTCGAGGAGCCAGACCTGGCGGCCCTCTCCGCCGTGGGGGGAGTCGATCGTGATCAGGCGTCCGTCGTTGCTGGAGCGGGGATGCGTGTCGCAACGCCATTCGCCCTTGTAGCGGTCGGGTGAATGAAAGTGCCCGAGATCCACCCGCTTGTCTGTGGGCACGTGGTAGAGATAGACGGTCTGCTGACGATCTTCGCCCCGCGGATAGGTATCATTGAGGATCCATTCTCTTCCCTCGCCGGCAGGAAGGTAGGTATTGTGGCCGTTGAGCGGCATTTTCTCCCTCCCCACCACGGCGAACTCCTCGCTGCGATCGCGGAAGAGGTAGAAGGCGGCGTCTTTTCCCTCGGGACGTGTCCAGGCACAGATGTGATTCGGATCGCGCCAGATGAAATGCGACGTGTATCCCGACGGATCGAGGATGTGGAGATCGCTGCCGTCCGGATTCGCCGTGATCATGCGGGTGACGAAGCCATTGTTGACGGCAAACCCCGCGTCATCGGGGCCCTTGTCCCGCCATCGGTGAAGAAACACGATTCGCGTGCCGTCGGGATTGACGAGCAGGTGATTCACGTAGTTCCACTTGTTCGTGAGCGCAGCTCCACGGTAGGGAATTTCCGCGAGTTGGGCGAGAGATAGAATCAACCTGCTCTCGCCCGTAACGAGATCGAGTCGCCAGACCCCCGACTTCTCCGGGCACCGCTGATCCCGAAAAGGATCGGCCACACCCTGGTAGCCGTAACCCGGCCGAAGATTCTGGATGCGAGCGAAGTCCGCGGTGATCGCCCAGGTTCCGTCGGGACTCACGGCGTAGACAGGTCGCGGCAGGGTTTGTGTCTCTCCCGTGGCGACATCCCGGATGTGGGACACGAAACGACCGGATTCGCGATCGTTCCAGATCACCTCCGATTCCCTCTTCGGCAGCCACTGCAGCATGCAACCCTGCTGCCAGCCCCAGGCATCGCTCTTGCCCAATTCGGTCCAGCGGTCGCCGTCTTCGATGTCGATCATGCCGACGCGGATGCGATCGTCCGGTCGCGGGGTGCGCCCTTCGAAATCGACCTGGTTGAAAAGGACGAGGCGATTGGTGGGATCGAAGTTGAGCTTGTCGTAGTACCCGAACCAGTGAAAAGACGGACCTTTCGTGAGGGCCCGGACCGGGACGAAAGTCTCGCTCCGCGCGAGGATGTCCGCGGCCCCTTCCGCACCGCGAATCGAGGGAATGGAACCGGCCGCCAGCGCCGTCGTGGAGAGGGAGAGGAATTCGCGTCGCGAGCTCATGCGGCAAGTGTAGGAGAGTTGAGGGAAAAGGCCCAAGCAAAAAGACGACGTCCGTTTCACCGGCTTTCCCAGCGGGCCAGTTCCCGCTCCAGATTCGAACGGGCGCGCTCTTCACGGGATGCGAAGAAAGCCGTCCGGAAAAGGGGAGCATCGCGGAGAATTTCGCGCAGCACGGCGGATCGACCCGCCGCGAACGCCGCATCGGGCACGTGGGAATACTCCGCTCTCACTCCGGCGCAGTACTCCTCGTAGTCGTCCGGACCGGCTCCGAGGATGGCGCGGTCGATATCGATCAGGAGCTCCTCGTCGGGCCGATTCGATCTCGGACGGGCCGGGTCTGTCGCACGGATGAGGCGCTCGACATCCTCGACCAGCCCGGCTGGAAGGCTCCCTCCCAACATGGTGCGAAACAGCAGGGCGCTGCGCGCCTCGTTGTCGCGGGCAGCCGAGTCATAGACCGCGTCGTGAAACCAGATCGCCAGCTCGATGGCGTCCCCACCGCAGCCACACTCGTCGAGCCAGCCCAGCAACCTGTCGATGTGGGCGATGTCGTGGTAGCACCGGTGCGGCTCGGAGTAGCGGGAGAGGAGGTCGGCGAAGGTCGACCGGGCCAGGGCGTGCGAGACGCCGAAGCGGTCGCACAGGTTGTCGAAATTTTCGCGCGTGGCGTGGGTCATTCGATGGGTCGGGGATCCAGGAAACCCGATCGGCCACCGTAGTGCACTCGATCCTGTCTCGCCTGTACCTGCTGATGAGGGGGCGTCCGGTCACGACTACTCCGGGAACACCGTTGTCCGGTCAGTTTCCGTACACCTTCGCTTCGGGGTCGCCGCCGGCCATCAGGTAGGCCATGAGATCGCGCAGTTCCTCGGGATTGAGGAGATTGATCAAGCCGGGCGGCATCTGGGAGACCGGTACCGGTTCGATCGAGGAAATGTCGGCACCCGCGATGTGCACCGGTTCGGCATCCGCGTTGGGCGGGTAGACGTCAACCGCTCCCTCCTCGCGTTCGACCACCAGTCCGGTCACGACCGTACCGTCACCCTTCGTCACGGCCGAAGAACCATACTGGTCGCTGATCTGGGCGCTCGGATCGATGAGCGATTCCAGCACGTAGGTTTCGTCGAACTTGTTGGGCACGCTGGTGAGATCGGGGCCGATGTCGCCTCCGAGCCCGCCGACGCGATGGCAGGCGGCGCACCCGATCGCATGGTAGAGGCTGCGTCCCCGCTCGAATCCGGCTTTCCGCAGGTTGCCCCGGGCGACATGTTGCGCGGCCTCCTCCATTGTCCAGATGCGGCCGGGACCGGCGGGAGGAAGGATGTCGAAATCGGGGACGGGATTGAAATTCTCACCGGTCACACCGGCGAGGGCGGCGCGTTCTTCGTTGGTGCAGTTCCCAAGCGCCTCGTCCCGGAGGTTCTCGAGGAAGCCGGCGTAGCTCGCCCCGCCGGCGAATTGGGCGGCCTCGTTGAGGAAGGTGAAATACTGCCTGCGCTGATCGAGCGTCCAGCCTGTCTTGAGATTCCTGAGCATGAAGGCATAGCCGATCTCGCGGGAGGGAGGGTGGTTTTCCAGCATGTCCCGGATGCGCGCCCCGTAGCCTTCGTTGCGGCTCGCCAGCTCTCTCCAGGCGGGTACTTCGGTCTTCCCCCGATTGGTGATCAGGTCCATCGTCTTGCCGATGACTCCGGGGGCCTCGAGGTAGACCAGGACGCGCACCAACTCGGTGTTCACGTCGGCGTTTTCGTGAGGGAAGAGCGGATCCAGTTCGGCGATGACGGCCCGTCGCTGTTCGTCGCCGGGACGGCCCAAACGGATGAAGTCGAGGGCGTAGGCGCGGAGAAGTCCGAGCAGCTGGCTATCGGTGAGGGTGGAGGGGTCGAGCCCGAGAAGGGCCTCCGTCAGGACGCCCTGGTGGGCTTCGGCAGCGCCCTGTCGAGCCAGCGCGACGCCTCCGGTAATGACGGTTTGCGGATCGTCCGACGAGAGCACCCTGTGCGCCCACTGTTCCACGGGCTGGGATTCGATCGCGACGCGGGCGGCGTGGCGGAGAAACCGGTCCTCGCTCGCGAGATGGGGCCAGGCCGTTGCGATGGCGTCCGGATGCGTCCTTCCGTGAAATGCCTCGAGGGCACGGCGCGTTTCACGGGCGTCGGCGGCGGCGACGCGTGCGGAGTCGCTCGATTGCGGTGCGGCTCGTTTCGGGGTCTCTCCGGTCGCTGTCACGCGGTAGAGCGCGCTCTGGGTGCGACGGCCGCCGATGGTGAAGTAGAGGGCGCCGTCGCTGCCGGCGATGGCGTCGGTCACGGGAAGGGGAGCGCCGGTGACGAAGGGCTCGGCCTCGCCGCGGTAACCGGCACCGATTTCCTCCAGGTGAATCGCGTAGATCGTGCCGAAGGTCCAGTCGAGGGCGTAGATCGCATCGCGGTAGGGCGCGGGGAAAGCGGTCTCCAGTCCCGAAACGACTCCGGTCGGCGAGCCGGGACCGATATCGACCACGGGGGGGAGACTGTCCTCGTAGTAGGACGGCCACTTCCCGGTGCCGGACCGCCAGCCGTAGTCCGCTCCGCTCGCCACGAGACAGATGCGCGTGGGGCGATACCAGGGCATTCCCATGTCCCACTCCATGTCGGCATCGAAGGTGAAGACGTCCCCGTGCTTGTTGGCGGCGATGTCGTACTGGTTGCGGAATCCTGTCGTGTAGACCTCGGGGGTTTTTTCCTCCGTATCGAACAGGGTGGCGTAGCCGCCGGGCGCGAGGCGACCCCGGGCATGTCCACGGGCGTCCCATTGGCGGGGGAGGAGGAGATCCTCGTCCCAGCCGGTCACGCGGGAGATTTCGTGGTCGAGCATCGGAGTCGAATTCCCTCCGATGACCATGAGGTGTTTCCCGTCCTGGTAGGGAATCACGGCGTGATTGCCGTGTTCTCCGTTGCCCGGGGCGCCGGGCAACTCCTCGATCGCGTCGAGCCTGCCGTCGCCCGTGGAGTCGAAAATTCGCTTCAGGGTCTTCCCGATCACGTTGGCATAGAGACTGTCGCGGTGCCAGTGCATGCCCCAGGCCCCCGAGATGCCGGCGGGGATCTTCTCGACGGAAACGCGGGGTCCCTCCGAGCTCTCGCTCACGGCAATCTCGTAGATGCCGGCATCATATTGGTCCGAGGCGATGAGGCGGCCGTCGGGGAGTCGGGTGAGAGCAACCCAGGAGCCCTGCTCGTCGCGTGGCACGGTGTAGAGCAACTCGACTCGGAAGCCCTCGGGCACCGCGATTTCGGAGGGATCGAGAGGCGATTTCTTGGCGTTCCGCTTTCCTCCCGTGGGTCCGTCGATGCCGGCGAGTCCCCAGGGCTGCACGCCGAAGGCGCCACGATCGAGGAGGGGAACGGTCCATCCGCTGTCGTCGAAACCGGTGGATTTCCACCCTTTCGCATCCGAGCGTGACGCCTTCCAAGCTGGTGTGCTGGTGATCGTGACCGGCTCCGCTCCCCTTGTCTCGGCTACGAGCTTGAACACGAAAGCCGCGGTTCCGCCGCGGTTCTTCGCCCGCACCGCGATCGTGTTCTCTCCCTGCTTCAACATTCCCGCGATGTCGTCACGCATCACGGGAGCTCCCCAGTCGGGGGCACGGCCCGCCGATTCTCCATTGATCCAGATTTCGGCTTCGTTGTCGCAGGTGGCGTAGAGCCGGGTCTTCGTGGGCTTGCCCGAGAGAGAAAAGGTGTGGCGGAGAAACAGGGGGTCGTTGTCGGCTTTTCCCTCGGTCCAGAGCCAGTGCGGGCGGGGCTTGGCGGCCACCCACTCGTATTTGCGCACTTCGGAAGAAGGTGCGGCCGCGTTGGGAGCGACGGTGGCATTCTGCGCTTTCGGTTTTCCCTCTTCGATCGCCGTCTTGAGAGTGGTGGCCGCTTCCTCGCCGTCGAGATGACGGAGCTTCAGTTTGCGAAAGCGCACCGTCATGGGAGGTCCGGCGTGCAGTTGAAGCCCCAGGACTCCGGAGTCGGATGACAAATCGGGATGGCGGTCGGTGATGTCGACCGTGGTAACACCATTGACCTGGTGGATGAGGCGGTCGCCGACGGCAACGATGCGCAGGGTGTTCCAGGCGGTGCCGTCGAGCGTTGTACCCGGTTTGGATTCTTCGATAACCCTCTTCTCGCCGTTCTCGTCGACGACGATCCGCTGTTCGCGCGTCGCGATGATCCCCCGCTTGCCCAGTTTCTCGCCATAGAGCATGCCGAAATACTCCTGTCGAGGATGCAGATCGGCCTGGTAGCCGGAGAGAACGAACTGCTCCGCATCGACCACCTGGCTTCGGTATTGAACCCCGGAATTGTTGCCCTCGAACTGCACCTCGCAGGTGAATTCGAAATCGGACACCTCACCTCCCTGCCAGATGAGGAAGGTGTTTCCCTTGGTGGGATTCTCCTGGGTCGTGCGGCCAAGGATGGTGCCGTCGACCACCGACCAGAGTGCTTTGTGACCTTTCCAGCCGGTGAGGTCTTTCCCGTTGAAGAGATCCTGGAACTCTGCTGCCGGAGCCGCCGGAGCGACGAGGAGCAGCAGGGCGAAGGCAGCCGTTGCGAAGAGCGAGGGTCGTTCTGTCATCGAACCGGAAGATGACGCAGGACGGCCCGGTTGACCAGAACGCGTTGCGGCCAATTCGGCCCCGAAACCATCGCCGTTGACGTCCCCTGCCGCACCGGTCATGATCCCGTTCATGAATCGAAGAGGCTTCGTGAAATGCGGTGCGGGTGCGTCCGCGACCCTGGGCGCGTCCCTTGCCGGAGCGGCAGACGACGGGACGATGACGGTTGCCGTGATCGGACACACCGGCCGGGGCAACTACGGGCACGGGCTCGACACGGTCTGGCGGTCGGTGCCATCGGCGACCCTCGTCGCGGTGGCCGATCCCGATGCGGCCGGACTCGCTGAGGCAGGGGAGCGCCTCGGACTGGGGAAGGAGGCGCTCCACCCCGACTATCGGGCCATGCTGCAGGAGGTTCGTCCGGACCTCGTGGCGGTATGTCCGCGCCACGTCGATCAGCACCGCGACATGGCGCTGGCCGCGATCGAGGCGGGTGTGCGGGGGATCTATATCGAGAAACCGTTTCTTCGTAGCCCCGCCGAGTGTGACGAGGTGCTCACCGCCGCACGCGACGCCAACACGAAGATCGCCGTGGCGCACCGCAACCGGTATCACCCCGTGCTGCAGGCGATCGATCGCCTCGTCGAAGACGGGAAGATCGGGACGCTCCTGGAGATTCGCGGAAGGGGCAAGGGGGACCGGCGAGGCGGGGTGGAGGATCTCTGGGTGCTCGGCACGCACGTGCTCAATCTCATGAGCTACTTCGGCGGGACACCGTTGACCTGCTCGGCGACGCTGTATGCCGGGAGGAAGCGTGTGGAGCCGGGCGACGTCTTCGAGGGAGGGGAGGGACTCGGGCCGATGGCCGGTGACGAGCTCCACGCCCGGTATCGATTCTCGCGAGGCGTCACCGGGACATTCGACTCGATCGCGAACGATGGCACCAGGGGGGCGGGCTTCGGTCTTCAACTTGTCGGCAGCGAGGGCCTCATCAGTCTCCGGTGTGACCGCGATCCACTGGCGCATTTCGTCCCGGGTAGCCCCTTCGCCGAGGGGGAACCGCGCCCCTGGGTACCGGTTTCGACTGCCGGAATCGGCGAACCGGAACCACGCGAGGACCTGCCGCGCCGGGTGATGAACCACGTGGCTGCGGTCGAGAATCTGATCGCCTCGGTGAAAGAGGATCGCGAACCGACCTGCGGAGCAGGTGAGGGCGCGGCCACGGTGGAGATGGTCTGTGCCGTGCTGGCCTCCCATGTGGCCGGCGGAGCTGAACTGACGATTCCCCTGGTGGAGCGGGAGAATGCCCTCGCCGCGTGGAACGGTTGAGCCCGGTGGGTCAGCGACGGAACATGTTAGGTTGGGACGGAACTCTCGCTGTGCCTCTTCGCTCGTTCGCGCTTTGCTTCAACGCCAGGCCAGTTCGAATCGCTCGCCGTGTTGTTCGTGGCCGGGATCGAGACTCACAAGTTCCAGGGTGAGGCCGTGCTCTCGGGATACCGTTGCCCGCACCCAGCCCGAGGGGCGGCTTTCGTCGAAGACATAGGCCGTCGGCGGGAGGTTGACGTGGTGCAGGCCGGATTCGTCCGTCGTCACTTCCCAGTCGTGACTGTGCCCGTAGATATAGCCCTGGACGTGGGGATGACGGCGGGCTACCGCGAGGAACGCTTCACTGTCCTCGAGCCCGCCCACGCTCACCGCGTCGCCCGCGATGGACATCTCGCGGACGGCTTGAGGATAATGGTGGCCGACGAGCACCGCCGGTTTGCCGGAGTGCTTCGACAGGATCCCGTCCAACCAGGCGATCTGGTCCGCGCCGAACTCGCCCGCCACTTCGTCCACGATACGCAGCGAATCGAGCAGGATCCAGTTCAACCGGGGGGTCTCGATCAGGCTCAGGTGCTTGTTGTCGACTGCATCGACGGCGGCCGGCGGATCGGAGAAGACTTCGGAGAAAGGTCCCCGATCGTCGTGGTTCCCGAGGGTGAGGTGAACGGGAATACGGGCCTCGGCGAGCGGCGCGAGGGTCCGGGCGAGCACCTTGTAATCTTCGCGGAATCCGGCATCGAGAGCACAATCGCCGTCGATGATGACCCCCGCGAGCCCTTCGGACTCGGAGAGCAGGGCCATGACCACCTTTTCGAGGTGCGCGCGCATGTTGACGCCACGGACGACTTCGTCGGGATTTCCGGCGATGTGCGTGTCGGAGAGCAAGGCCCATGTCTCGTTCGCATCGACGGCGGACGAGGCCGAAGAGGGAAGCATCGAGGAAGCCGCGGTGGCGGCGAGAGTGCCGGCGAAGCGGCGGCGGCTGGGATTCCAGTGAAAGGGCATGGCGAGAGGTGAATGGCGTAACGAGTGCAAACCACGGGACGGCTTGCCCCGACAGTGACAAATTCGCGGCAATGCGGTGGCGAAATCACGGACTGAGCCGGGCGACGCTCCACGTGCCCTCCTCCTGACGCCGGAAGAGAAAGCGATCGTGGGTGCGTGCCGGCTGGCCCTGCCAGAACTCGACCGAATCCGGGAGAACCCGGTAGCCTCCCCAGAAATCGGGGAGCGGAACGCAGTCGTCGGAGCCTGTGTCCGGGTAGAGATCGCGAAACTCCTGCATCCGCTGTTCCAGAGACGTCCGGTCCGGAATCTCCTCGCTCTGGCGCGAGGCCCAGGCGCCGATCCGGCTCTCGTAGGGACGCGAGAAATAGTAGCGTTGCGAGTCGGCGCGGTCGATTTTCTCGACTCGCCCCCGGATCTTGACCTGCCGCTCCAGCTCCTTCCAGTGAAACAGGAGGGCGGCGACAGGACGTCTCTCCAGTTCGCGCCCCTTCTTGCTTTCGTAGTTCGTGAAAAAGGTGAAACCGCCCCGGTCGACTTCCTTGAGGAGGACGGTCCGCGACGAGGGAATATCGTCGTCGCCCACGGTGGAGAGAATCATGGCGTTCGCCTCGCGGATACCCGCCTCCCTCGCTTCCGCGAACCACGATTCGAACTGTGTCACTGGATCGGCGGCGAGGTCGCTGCGGCGGAGCTGGCCGGCTCCGTATTCTTCACGCATCTCGGAGATTGCGGATTGTGGGGAATCGTTCATTCGTGTAGGGACGCCCCCAGTTTACGATCGTTTTCTCGCTCACGAAACCCGTCTCGCTCATGAAAATCCCCGTCATCGTTCTCGCCGCCACAGCGACAGTCTTCACCACGGCCTCCTGCAAGGATGGGCCGACCTGGACCGATCCGGTCGAGGCGAAGGCGGAGCATCCCGCTTTCTCGATCCAGGGGGAGTATGGAGTGAATGCGGAAGGCCAGGATTGGGGCGTGCAGGTCATCGCTCGTGGAGGCGACCGCCTGGAGGCGTTTGCCCTCGAAGGCGGTCTACCCGGTCGCGGACACACGAAAGAGATGCGACGTATCGGGATGACCGGCGAACTGACCGGCGAGGGTGCCTCCCTTCGCTCGGAGGATGGCAAGAACAGCGCGACGATCGCGGGGGGATCGCTCACCCTGGTGATCGACGGAGAGGAGCGTGGGGAATTGCCCCGGATCGAGCGGTCGAGCCCCACGCTGGGAGCCAAGCCGCCGGAGGGCGCCGTCGTCTTGTTCGACGGGAGTTCGGCGGACGAATGGATCAACGGCAAAGTCGTCGAAGGTCTGCTTCCCAACCTCGATGTGAAGACGAAGAGGAGGTTTCACAGCTACCGGTTGCACCTCGAGTTTCGCACGCCCTACAAGCCGGAGGCGAAGGGACAGGCACGGGGAAACAGTGGCGTGTATCACCAGCATCGCTACGAGACGCAGGTTCTCGATTCGTTCGGACTCACCGGAGAATCGAACGAGACGGGTGGGATCTACAAGATTGCCGCGCCGAAGGTGAATGCCTGCCTGCCGCCGCTGACCTGGCAGACCTACGATGTCGATTTCATCTCGGCAGAATTCGATGGGGAGGGAAAACTCGTCTCTCCCGCCCGGATGACGGTTCACCTGAATGGAGTCCTGGTCCAGGATGACCAGGAGCTACCGCACGTGACAGGAGGCGCGGGCCTGAAGCTCACGCCTGATCCGGGACCAATCTTCCTGCAACACCACGGTAATCCGGTCTTCTACCGGAATATCTGGATCGTGGAAAAGTAAGTAACTCGAATCCCGGACGAAGGCGCATGGCGCAGGACGAAGCAGGTTCCGAGCATGACTGGCACGGCAGGCTCGAGCGGGTGCTCTTCCTCGAGCACGAGATCCGCGACCGCGTCTCCGCGATGGGGCGCGAGATCGAGGAGCACTACCGGGGCGAGCCGCTGACGATCGTCGGCATCCTCCAGGGGGGGGCACTCTTCATGGCCGACCTGATTCGCGAGATCCGGCTTCCCCTCAAAGTCGATGCGGTCAGCGTGTCGAGTTACGGGAGCGGAACGGTGAGCAGCGGGAAGGTCACGTTTCACCAGAGCCGCCTGCCGGCCCTGGAGGGACGTCATGTGTTGATCGTGGACGACATTCTCGATTCGGGACGGACTCTCCGGGCGATTGCAGACCGGTTTTCGGACGAGGCGGCGCCTCTTTCTATCCGCACGGCGGTTCTGCTCTCGAAGCGAGTGGCGCGTGCCGTCGATATCGAGGCGGACTACCGGGGTTTCGAGGTGGAGAACGAGTTCGTGGTGGGATACGGGCTGGACTATGACGGCGAATACCGCAATCTCCGGGAGATCGGTGTCCTGCACCCGGAGTGGATTCGATCCGGCGAACCGGAAGAGACATGAGGATTCGGCTTCTCTATTTTTCCGTCCTTCGGGACCTCGCCGACGGAGACGAGGTCGACTACGAGACCGGGACCGGCATCGACACGGTCGGAGATCTCCTT
>Ga0180430_10001955_pt1 | contig 19291 bp, 20 predicted proteins | sample SS_ome_9_FD_132999 | JGI IMG/M metagenome (GOLD analysis project Ga0180430, IMG submission 132999) | Hypersaline lake sediment archaeal communities from the Salton Sea, California, USA - SS_1_S_2 metaG | ecosystem: Environmental > Aquatic > Non-marine Saline and Alkaline > Hypersaline >... | reverse complement strand
CGCCGGGGATCTGTCGGACCCGCGAGAGCAGACCTATCGCCCGCTCCTCCAGAGGCGCGAACTCCTTCATGATCAGACTGTTGCAGCCGCCGAGAGCGGTGCCGATGTACGTGTTCGGCATCCGCTCGTGTGTCCGAAGCGTCTCGTGGTGGAATATGTCGTCTCGCAGTGATGATGCGAGCGCCGCGGCGTCAACACGGACCTCAACGGGCTCGACGTCGAGCGGGAGGGCTTCCAGATCGGCCAGCAGGTCGCGGACGTGCTGGTGCTGCTCCTGCAGCGCGTCCATTGAGAGATCGCCGAGCTCGCCGTCGTGCTCGTGCAGACCGAGGAATGTCGAGAACGTGGGTGCGTCACCCGTCTTGATCGTGAGGTAGCGCTGTACGAACGCATCGAATGCGGCGCTCATGATGCCTCCCGGGTGGTGGCCTTCGCAGTGGTGCGGGAATCCTCCGTGGGTCGGTCGGTATCGCCCGGAGCGGATGCCGGTCGATGCCGTACCGTGGATTCTTCCACGCCGCGCCACCCCGGGCAAGGCGTTTCGCTGGATGGAGGTGTCGCCTGCGGCGCCGGTCTAGTTTCCCGTCCTCACCGACATCCCGTAAAGACTCGTCCCGACACCCAGGAGCATGGCGCACTCCGCGATGGAGTCGGAGAGCGACAGGAGCCGCTGTCGGGCTGTCCGGCCGGGCATCACGGGAACGATGGCCACGGTCCCGCAGCTGAGCACACCCAGGAGCACGAGCCCGTCCTCGCGCCTCGGATCTCCGGCCGAGCACGCCAGTTCGAGCGCGCACCCGTCGGCGATCTCCGCGTTGAGCCGCCTCAAACGCCGGCCGATCCCCTCGCCATCCGCGCGTCCTGTCGCCACACTCCCTCCCCGCAGCGCTGGGGTGCCCCGGCCCGGGGACTCGGAGACACACACCACCCATCCCCACACGCGCGCCGGTCAGCCGCAGACGACCGGCTCAGCCCTCCGGTCCCCGCCGGAGCCTCCTGTCTGCCGCGTTCTTTCGAGCAATCGATATGCCATCGCGACCGGGTCGGATCATGTGGGCCGAGTGTCCTTCGCAATCGACCATCTCGTGTGCTCTTATGAGCGAGGTGACCCGGCCACAAAAAAAAGGCGGCCCGAATCGAGCCGTCCCTTCGTCAACCTGGTTCACATCCCCGGGAGGCCGCCGGGCCAACCGCCGTGCCCACGTGCCCACGTGCTCACGCGCCCACGATTCTCGCTACGGGCGATCCCCGGTTCTCCGCTGCACCTCGTAAGCCTCGAGCACCACGCCGAGCTGGTGGAGCGCCGAGGCGAGTCGTGTCGCAGCGCCGATCCCGCTCCCCGCACTCCGCTGCATGAGTTCGGCGATCCTGGCGCCGTCCTGCCGCTCCTCGTCCGCCGTCTCGATGTATCCGGTCGCCGCCACGGCAACCCGGATATCGGTGAGCTTCGCCTCGAGCGCCGGAGCCGCCTGTTCGGCGACATCGGCGAGAATTCGCGAAGCATCGCGCAGGCCGTTGACCGCGCGGGCCAGCGTCGTCGCATCGATCTCGGGCCTGGCCACCTCGTCCATGATCTGGTCGGAGAGGATCTCGATCTCACGCCGGAGCCCCCCGAGAGACTTGAGCTTCGCCGCGATCGCCTCCTCCTGAGCCTCCGCATCGGTGGCCGTCAGTCTACCGAGCAGTCCGCCTGCCTCCGTGAGATTTCGGGATGCGCGTCTCAGAACCGATGTCTCCGCTCCCGCGCCCTCCTTGAGCTCCTTCATCGCGACAAGGACCTCCTGCGAGGCGTGCAGAAGCTCGGGCGCGGTCCGGACGATCGCGTCGACGAGCTGGCGCGAGGTACCCAGAGTCCGCTCCGTCTCACCGAGCCTGCGGAGCTTGACCACGAGCGCGTTGATGTCGTCGTTCAATCGGCCGAGATCGTCGGTCCGGTGGAGGACCGTCAGGAGGTTTGTGTCTCCCTCCTTCGCTGCGCGGCAAACCCAGGAGAGCCTGCGGATGGCGCGCCCGATCGAATTGCCCCAGACGGCCACGACGATGAGTGCTGGGACCACGATGGCGCCGAGCACGATCTGGATGATGTTCGGCGGCGCTCCGCCGAGGTAGAGCACAAGGAGAACCACATCGTGCACGATGAGCACCGCCGCCACCAGCGTGACGAGCTTGATCTCGATCGTGGGTCCGCCTCGTTCCATCGTCTCTCAGCTCCCCGTTCCTGTTACATCCTGACTGGTTGCCTCGTCTGTGCGCCAATGAGACACGGGCATCACCTCTGGATTATGCAACTAGTATGCCAGCGGCCGGCCGCGGCCCCCCCCCGGGGGGAGGGTCGTCCACCGATGCCGTACGCGCTGATCACCGGCTTCGCCATGCGCGTTGGTCAATCGAGCCGGTAGAGGTCGGTGCGCCGGTCCTCCCGGATGTTGTTCCTCGGCGTGATCTGTTTGTCGCGAGCCTCGGCCGGGTCGATCTCGTGGACCAGCACTGTCTCACCCGTGACGTGTGCTCGTTCGAGGATCCGACCGCGGGGCGTGACGATCTCGGTCTGTCCGGTGAAGGTGAGATCCAGTCCGGCCCGCTTCTCGGTTCCGACCCGATTCGCAGTGATCGAGAAGACCCTGTTCTCGATCGACCGGGTCACCATCGCGTCCTGACAGTACGGAAGCACGAGGTTCGCCGAGTGACAGAGGATGTCGGCACCAAGGAGCGCCAGCGTGCGTGCGACCTCCGGGAAGATCCAGTCGAAGCAGATCATCATGCCGAGTCTGACGCCCGCGACCTCGACGATGGCCGGCGGTCGGTTCCCGGGCAGGAAGATCTCCTTCTCCGTGTTGAAGAGCTGGATCTTCCGGTACACGTCCCGGCGACCGTCAGGGGCGATGAGGAGCGATGAGTTGTAGAGCCCCTCTTGCGCCAGCTCCGCGAACCCGATGATGACGGTCGCATCCTTCTGGCCGGCGATCGCCGCGAGGTCACTGAACACGCTGCTGTCGGGAGCCTGGGAGAGCCCCTCGGCCTCATCGGTCGACTCGAACAGATAGCCCGACAACGCGAGTTCCGGCATCACGAAGAGGTCGGCATCCACCGGCTCGACGAGCTCGACCAGCCGCCGCGCATTGCCCTCGACATCTCCGAACACCGGTTCGAACTGGACCGCCGCTGCCCTCATATGTCACCCGCCTTCCGTTGAGACCATCAGTGCTCTGAGACCATCAGTACGTGCAGTTCGCAGTTTCGATTCACACCTCGCCACATCGAGGAGATCAATACACATAATGTACGCGGTTTGGCAGGGAGTAACGAGCCTGTTCATGCGCTCTTGCGGCCAGGCACCTACAGACGCCGGAGATGGCACGGCTTCTGCATTCACTCACTGAAAGCCGCAGAGAACGGGCCTTCCCCGCTCCGGCCACGGTCGGATGTGAGCTCGACGGACGCGGCGCTCGAGGTGGTGCCGGATCGACATGTCACCGCCGCCGCGCCGTGGCACACGGCTTGCATTCCCGAATCATCAGACAGTCGAGGCTAGCAGGTATCGACTCCCGGCCGAACGATGGAATCGAGGCAACGTGAAGAAGGCACCGACCCGCGCAACCAGACGCACCGCCGCGCGCCGTAGACTTGAGATTGGAACGGACATTCAGACCTCCTACTTCTTCATGCTGAACTGTCTGCTCCACTCGCGCATCCACACGGGCATAGAGTCGAACTCCGATGTCTATGACGAGGACGTCAACGTCTACCTCGCGCACCTCCTGAATTCACAGATCGATCCGGTGAACATCGAGCGGGTGGGGCGCTACATCGCCACCAGCGATGATGAGCTCAACAGGATGGCGGCCGAGGCCTCGTCGGACCGCGAGCGCTATCTCGCGTACAAGACGACCGCCGACTATCTTCTCCTCTCGGTCGCGGTGTTCGACACCGTCGACCGCCCGAGGACCCACCTGCCGCCCGTACTGCGTACGCCGAGACAGGTCTTCATCGCCCGGGCTGCGACGTACTACTCTCAGGCTGCGTCCTACGCCTGCACGATCCATCGCGGTCCCAACGGGGTCTCGCGCGTCCTCCAGAAGCTGTCCGACGGATTCGAGAACTACGTGCGGATCCTCACCTACATGCGCGGACAGTATCTGGGACTGCTCAAGCGTTACTCTGAGGGAGAGCTCTACCATCTCGACCGCCAGATCGAGGAGATACGACGAGGGGAGACGATCGAGCAGATCCGGGACGAGTTCCTCGAGGCATACTCCGCGTGGATGAAGCCCGAGAGCGAGCAGCCGCGCGACGAGCTCCGCGAGGAGCTTCTTCGTCAGGCTCAGCGATTGAGCGAGATCGACCCGACGTTCGATTTCCGTCTTCCGGCCTGACGGCCGGCGGCAGGGCAGCCGGCGACTGTCAATGCGATCGCCGCGATCATCTTGAGCGCACAAACGACAGCTCCTGCCCGCACTCCGGCATCGCCGGGGACGCGGGCAGGAGCTTCTTCTAGTTGCGCGGGATGAAGAGCTTCTGACCGACACTGATAACATCGGGGTTCGTCAGGCTGTTCTCACGGATGATCGCGTTGACGGTGACCCCGTACTGTGCCGCGATCGCCGCCAGCGTCTCCCCGGACCTCACCTCGTGCTCGTACCCGGTGCCGCTGGCGATCTGATCCCGGAGCGCGTCAATATCCGCCCGAAGCTGGGCGTTCTCGCGGGTGACCTCCTCGAGGACGATCTGCATCCGGGCCAGCAGGTCGTCCCGATCCGCCTCGCGCCCGGAGTCCACATCCCTGATCCTGCCCTCAAGCTCGATCCCGAGCTGCTCCTGACCGCTTCGCACGGCCTCGAGTCCGCGACCGAACTCCGTCTCCAGACTTGCGATTCGTGAGGAGAGTCCCTCGTTCACCATCCGGAGCGCCGCGATCTCGTCCTCGACCGCGGTCAGACGCCCGTCGATCTGAAGCATCTTCTCCGACAGAGAGGCCTGGCGCTGCGAAAAGCTCTCCTCCGCCTCCCAGACGTCCTTCTTGACCGCGAGACCGCCTGTCCCGCATCCGGAGAGCGACAGCCCGACGGACAGGCAGATGAGAGCGGCAAGAGCAATGCGCATCGTCCGGCGCCCACGGGCGCCGTGTGAAATCGTTTTCGTCATGGCGACCTCCGCGCTACTCGGAGACGACGAAGTGCGCCCTGCGGTTCTTCGACCACGCGTCCTCGGTACTCCGCGGGTCGAGCGGCTGCTCCTCGCCGTAGCTGACGGTGCCGAGCCTCGCCGCGCCGACGCCGAGACCGACCAGGTAGCGCCGGGCCGCGAGCGCGCGCTGCTCACCGAGCGCCATATTGTACTCGTTGGTGCCGCGCTCGTCGCAGTGCCCCTCGATCATCACGCGGACCTGGTCGTTCTCACGAAGCCAGTTGGCGATCCGCTGAAGCACGGCCTCATCCCGCGCAAGGATGTTGTACTGGTCGAACTCGAAGTGGATGTCCGTGAACACGCTCGACACCGGCTCGGTGTAGACGGTTTCGTCGGAGACCTCCGCCAGCGGCAGATCATCTCCACTGATCGCGCCGACGTCCTCGGCGGGCTCCATGTCGTCGATCGGGTCCACCATCACCTCTTCCCTGCTGCCGCACCCCGACAGCGACAGCATCGCGAACACCGCAAACAGACATGCCACAAGAGCGAGGTTCTTCCTCATGACTCCTCCTCCTCGCAGACGCGTCGCGCCCGCTAGTCGGACCACGCAGGGCTCAGATAGTCGCCTGCCCCGCTGGTCAGCCGCACAGGTTCCAGTTCGTATATGTCTATCATATACAGATCGGTCTTGCCTCCCTGCTTCACACTGTAGACGACGTGCCGGCCGTCTCTCGCCCAGGACGGGTCCTCCTTCTGGCCCGCTCCGCTCGTCAGCCTGATGGTCTCCCCGGTCTCCACGTCGACCGTGCAGATCTGGAAGGTCCCACCGACCCGTGAAGTATAGACGATGAGGTCGCCCTTCGGTGACCAATCCGGCGACGTATTGTAGTTTCCCTGGAGCGTCACGCGGCGCGGCGTCCCGCCGCTGGCGCCCATGACATATACCTGCGGGACTCCCGCCCGATCGGAGACGAACGCCACTCTCCGCCCGTCGGGCGACCAGCAGGGCGATGATTCCGTGCTCCTGCCGAAGGTCAGCCGCCTCGGATCGGTCCCGTCAGCTCGCAGACGGTAGATCTCCGGGTTGCCGTCCTTGGACAGACTCATGAGGATCTCGTCGCCCCGGGGCGACGGGGACGCGAAGTCGTTGAGCCCGGGGAACGCCGTCAGCTTCGTCCCGCTCCCGGCGATCGTCGTGCGCCAACACTGATGGCGGCCCTCCTTGATGATCGTATACACGATCTCCTCCCCGCCCGGGAACCAGTCGGGAGAGAGGGCGATGGCGTTCTGGCGCGTGACACGCCGCAGGTTCTCGCCATCGTAGTCCATCACGTAGACCTCTTTGGAACCCGTCACGCTGGATGTGAAGGCGATCTTCGTCTTCGCGATCCCGGTCTCACCGGTCAGCTTGAAGACGATGTCGTCGGAGATACTGTGGACGGCGTCACGCCACCGCTCACGCGAGCCGACGTACCGCCGTCCGAATATCGCCTTGCCCTGCGCGAGATCGTAGATCGTCGCTTCGACGTAGACCTCGGTGAGATCGCCGCCGATCTTCCCCTTCACGAGGATCTCGGCGCCCAGCGCCGACCACTCCTGAAAAGCGATCCGTGCCGAGATGCGATCGTCGATCTCGGTCTCGTCGACGAACTCACGGTTCCCCACGATATCGAAGAACCCCGAGTGTCCGAGGTCGAACTCGAGCACGTCCCGCGCCGCGACGGGGTCGACGATGGTGCCGCCTTCGAGTTCGAAGAGCGGAACAGCGACGATGACCTTCTGACCGAACGCCTTCGATACGTTCAGATGCACCTGCGCACTGGCGGTCACAGCTGCCAGCAGCATCAGCGACAGTGCCAGCTGCGCGAGTGGCGCGCGTCTGCGTTTCATTTCCAACATCAAAGCTACTCCTGCTTCACGGTGAAGTCGATGGTCACGTCCAGGTGGTCCTCCATGTAGTCATCCGGGAGCGGCGGGAACGGTGTCGAGTCCCTGACCGCCTTCACCGCGGACTGGTCGACATTGGGAAGACCGGATGAGCGCCGCACCGTCACCAACTCTGCCGAGCCGTCTCGTCTGATGCGAAACGACACCTGGGTGCTCAGCTGGTCCTGCGTGATAAGGCGCGAGCTCGGCTGTCTCCAGTGCGAACTCACCTTCCCCTGAATGATCGACAGGTACCACGCGTACGGGAACCTCGAGACCGTCACGGTGGCGCTCGCGGAAGCGACCGGCTCTACCGGCTGCTGCTCGACCTCCGGCTCGTCCGTCCGCTCCTCGTCCTGTGACCGGAGCCGCTCGGCCAACCGGTCGGCCAGACTCTCCCTTTCCTCGGGCGGGTCACGCCGCACGGCCACGCGGCGCTGCGGCGCCGGCTCCTCGGGGATCCGTTCCTCGACGATCTCGGGAGCGGGTTCCGGCGGTGTTTCGACGTTCTCCTCGACCTCCGGCTCAGGCTCCGGCGTCTCGACCCGCACCGGCCGACTCCGGATCTCGACCAGCTCCACGCTGTAGACGTCGAGCCCCATCTCCTCCTCCGTGAAGATCCCCGGTATGAACGGGAGGATGAAGAGCAGGACCACGTGAGCCGATGCCGATATGATGAGGAACCTATTCACGAGCCATCCTTCGGGCGACGCCGGCCGCCCTACTCCGCCGGCTTCGTCGCCATCCCGAGTCGTGACAGACCCGCGTTGCGGGCCGCGTCGAGAACCTCGACGACCCGACCGTATCGGATGTCCTGGTCGGCCTTGATAAGAACAGCCGCATCGGAGTTCGCGGCCTGGATATTCGACAGGCGTTCTCCAAGATCCTCCATCGTCACGCGCTGACCCTCGAAGTAGATCCGGTCGTTCGACGAGACCGTTACGGTCACGACATCCGACACATCGATCTTCGCGGGCTCCGCCGTCGGCAGGTTCACCTCGATCCCCTGCTCGATCATCGGCGCGACGATGATGAAGATGACGAGAAGCGCCATCATGATATCGACCAGAGAGGTCACGTTGATCTCCCCGATCGGGTCCATTCCGTGTTCATCGTGCCTGCGACGCACTGGCTCTCTCCTCCGCCTACTTCTCGCCCAGGTTCCGCTCGACGGTCGAGAGGAACTCGGACGAGAAATTCTCCATCGTCGACGTGAGCGTGCGGACCCGGTTCATGAGGTAGTTGTATCCCGCGAGGGCGGGGATGGCGACGGCGAGTCCCGCGACCGTCGTGGTGAGCGCGGCCGAGATGCCGGGGGCCACGCTGGAGATACTGGCGCTGCCCGTGACGTACATCGCCGTGAACGCCTTCATGATACCCCACACCGTGCCGAAGAGACCGATGAACGGAGCGGCGCCGACGATGGTCGCCAGCGTGATGAGGTACTTCCGGAGCTCGAGCACCTGTTCGGAGATGGCGCGCCCGAGGGACCTGTCGAGCCCGTCGATCTGGACGATCGAGAGACCACGTGCGCCGCTGCGCCCCTGCATCACGAGCGATAGCTGCTGGAGACCGGCATCGAGCACGCTTGCGACCGGCGACGCCTCGAAACTCGTCCGGTCGCTGTAGTGATTCACCATGCCATCGGGACTCTCCTGGAACTTCTTCAGAAGCCGCTTCGAGCGGGCCTCTGCCCGCCTGAGCGTCAGATACTTGAAGAGAATGATGGCCCACGCATAGACGGACACGACGAACAGCAGGAAGACGATCGTCTTCCCGACAGCGCCCGACTGCCCGACCGTGGCCAGAAAGCCAGTACCCACACACCCCTCCTGTCTCGACTACGGCCGTGCTCCGACCGTCTGATCCGCGCCTTTCCGGATCTCAGCACGGAGGTAGTTCTTCCACTGCGTATCGATCTCATCGACCGTCGAGCCCAGCGCGGCCTCCACCGCATCGACTGCGGGCCCCGCGGTCAATCCCTGCTCCCGATAGAGCTCCGTGAACGCTCCCGCTCCCCGGATCGCGATGACGTATTCGACGAACGATCCCGCCAGCACCTGCGCCGTTCCTGTCCTCTGCCGCTGATACTCGACCGGATCCAAGAGCGATGACAGCGCCACGACGTCCCCGTCCTCAAGGATCCGCTCGGCCACCGCCCGAATCGGCTCCCCGCCCCACGTGCCGGAGGCTGCGACGGCCAGCCCGTCACGGATGAACGGATTATACATGCTTCCGAGAGAGGCCGCAGCGGACACCTTCGCGGCCTCTCGGATGAAGGCGCGCTCTCCCCCGTCCACCCAGGCCAGATGCACGGCGCTCGCCCATTCGACAGCATGAGCGAGTTCACCGTTGTCGGTCACAGCGCGCTTCGCATCAACAGACGGGTAGAGGTAGACGTCTATTCGCGGCATCGCCGGCAGACCGAGAACCCTCTGGGCGCGGTCGACCGCTGCGGGAAGCCTCGTTTCCGCATCATCGAGCTGTGTCCCGTCAGCGTTCAGCCCCAGCTCCGGGCCGTGATGGAGAACGACCACGGTCTCCGAAACGATCCCTTCAACCTCCACCGTCGTCCAGCTCTCGTACGGGTCCTCGAACTGTCCGGCATTGCCGACGCCGGAGATGATCATGATGAAGAGGTAGAACGCCGCGAAGAGAACGCCGACCTGTCTCGCGCGCGGTCTCGGGAGCTCGAAGATGTGTTCGGCCGCGATCCCGAGCAGTATGAAGAACCATATGGAGAACAGGTCGAGCTGTCGAGCGATACTCCAGATCACCGGATGACGCACGCCGTCAACAAGGAACGACAGATTCGCCCCGATCGAGTGTGACCCGGTGATGGCCATGAGACCGGCGATGACGAGCGCACCGAGTCCGACCGGGACGGAAGCATACGCAACCGCGCAGAACACGAGGCCGAAACCGGCCCGTCCGCCGCGGAGCATCCCGGCGAGCTTGTAGAAAAGCGCTTCGAGCAGGAGGATGAGCGGAACACCCACGATGGCTGAGAGAACGGTCGAGGCGAGGAACGCCGAGCGTGTCAGCGTCGGATCCTGCCCCGTCCGGAGGGCCATGCCCTCGAGGAAGCCGCTGAGATGACCACCGACGACCGCGTAGGCGCCGCTGACCATCGAGCAGAGAACGACGAAGAGCAGCGGCATGATCCAGTGCGGGTTGTCCCTGAGGCGCCTGAACGTCCGTCCCGGAAAGGCAAGCACGAGCGTGAATGCCGCAATGGGATTGAGCGGTGCGGGCGCACCTGTCTCGCGCTGATCCGGCATAAGCCCACCTGAGCGGGACGCCGATCCTCCCGCGAAAGCCTCGACGACAAAGAGAATCCAGCCCGCGGTCCAGGAGACGAGAAACGACGGGGCCGCGGGTACTTCTAGGGCAGACTCGGCCGAGGATACGACCGGATACGGCAGGCAACACCCTAGACCGGATGATGCGGTGTGTCAAGGAGGGAAGGCTGACAGAGTCCCCAACAATGGGGGTTTCCGTGGGTGCCGCGCGCTCGCGGTCGGAGCCGCACGGACTCGATATGCCGAAGAGGAGGCCCTGCCGATCTAGCCCGGGAGCGGTCGCATCGTGCGAGTCCGGCCGGCGAACGTAGCGATCTCGGTGACACCCGCCCTGCGGAGATGGCGGAGCGAGAGATCGAAGTCCATCCCGACCTGTTCCGGACTGTGCGCGTCCGATCCGAGCGTCACGGCGACGCCGCGTGAGGCGCACACGGAGAGGAACTCGAGCGTCGGATAGAGCTCAACGGCCTGCTGCCTGAGACCCGACGAGTTGACCTCTATGGCGACGTCCGCACGGGCCAGTGCGTCGGCGGCCGCCTCGTACATCGGCGCCAGCGGAAGGTCGGTCGTCACCCCGTGCTTCTTGACGAGATCGGGGTGCGCCATGACATCGAATCCGCCTTCCTCCGCAGCCTCGCAGAACAGCTCGAAGTAGCTCCGGTACATCGCATCGTGATCCGCGTCCTTGTATCTGGAGAGATCGCGGCTGTCACCGAAATCCCACCCATCGAGGTAGTGGACCGAGCCATAGACGTAGTCGAACTCATACGGCGCGGCCGCCTCCCAGATCTCGTCCATCTGACCCGGGAAGAAGTCCATCTCGATACCGAGACGGATCGTCAGCTCGTCGACCGATTCCTGGAGGTCCCGAATCGTCTCAACGTAGCCCGGGAGCTCCTCGGGCCTCATCGTCAGGTGCTCGTCGCGTATACGGAGCAACGGCATGTGGTCGGCGAACCCGATCTCGCCGAGGCCCTTTCGAATCGCCTCGCGTACATAGCGCTCCGGCTCACCGCGGGCGTGTCCGCACAGCGGCGTGTGGATATGATAGTCCACGAGCCCCGCATAGGTCTCGCGGCCGAGCTCACGACCCGGCCGCGTCCGGCGCAGCATCCGTCTTCGGATACCGCGTCTCGCTCGTCTCGCAAATGACAACGGCTACCCCTCTGCCTCAGCCTCGGCGCCGGGAGCGTACCCCATCCTGCGCGCGACATCCTCGCCCGCCTCCGTCATCCTCCTGTAGAGGAAGCTCGGCGGAGCGTCGTAGTCGACGATGGCCATCGCCCGTTTCGTCTCGGTGTGGACGATCTCGCCGTGGATCAGGAGCCGATACTCCTCCTTCTCCGCGTCGTAGGACCGCTCCAGCGTGAAGTACGCGAGTCCGTCGTACGGCGCATCCTCCCGAAGAACCCCGGGGATCTCATCCTCCGACCTGATGATGTCGACCTGGATGCCCGATTCGCGCGCGAACGACCGCGTGAACCACTTCGCCGCCATTATCGCGACCGAGTCACCCGGCTGCGTGAAGAACCCGTCCGGGGCCTGGACTCGAACCGGCATCACGGCGACGCTCGAGACGGCCTGCGCAACCGGAGCGGTCGACTCGATCGAGCACCGCACGATCCCGATGATCATCGCCGTCACGCTCACGATCAGCAGGAATCTGAGCCACGGCGGCTGAGCCTTGAATCCGCCGCGCTGTCCGGCGTCTCCGTCATCGACCGGTTTCTCCAGCGCGCTTCCGTCCTGACGCTCGTCGGTCGGCACCGTTTCCTCCTGTAACATGATCTCGTTCTCCTACTCACCCCACGCGCGGCGCACGAGCTCCGGCGCGGGCGGCCTGGTCATCAGACTCACCAGAACGAACACGACCAGCGACACGGTGACACCCGGGATGAAGCCGTGGATTCCCAGCGGGTTGCCGCCCATCATCCGGCCCGCGATCATCCATCCGAGGGCCACGGCCGTTCCGACGATCATCGACGACAGCGCGCCGGCTCTGGTACCCCGTCTCCAGTAGACGCCGAGAACGACCGGCCAGAGACAGGAGGACGCGATCACGGCCCATGCGAACGCCGTGATCACAAGGACGAGCGCCGGCGGTCTGTACGCGATCGCCAGCGAGATCAGACCCGCCCCGAAGCTCGCTGCGCGGCCGAGCGCCACCTCGCGTCTCCCGGCGGCTGCACCGGCGGCGTGGCCGCCCTGGATCCTGCTTCCGCCCCGGAGGTCCTCGATGACCGCGCCGGAGACGATAATGAGCACGGACGCGAACGTCGACATTCCCGCCGCCATCACCCCGGCGAGGAATATGGCCCCACCCCACGGATTGAGGACGGCTTTGGTCACCATCGGGATGGCGAGGTCCACCTCGGCGCCGGTCAGCGGTGGGAGGATCAGCCTCGAGAGAGCGCCGGTCATGTACGGCAACAGCGCCATCGCCCCACCGAGCGTGGCGAGTACGACGCCCAGCCTGAGAACGCGCGTGCTCTTCATCGAGTAGAAACGGACGAGCAGCTGGGGCATGCCCCAGACGCCCAGGCTGACGATCATCGCGAACGATATCAGTCCTCCCCAGCCCCAGATCCCGGGGGTCGTCACCAGGCCCGGATCGATGGACGCGAGTTGGATGTTGGCCGCCGTGAGTCCTCCGACCTTCGCAAGCGTCGCGAAAGCCAGGAGCAGGAGCCCGAAGATCATGATCCATGCCTGGACAAAGCTGGTCCAGACGACGGCCAGATATCCGCCGATCGACACGTAGATGAGTATGATGAGCCCCGCCACCACGACCGCGGTCGTGTACGGAATCCCCATCAACCCCTCCATGATCTTCCCCATCCCCACCAGCACGCTGACGTTGTAGACGATCATGAAGACGAAGATGATGACGGCCGAGAAGACCTCCGCGTCGCGTGCGCCGTAGCGCTTCCCGATGAACCCGGGGATGGTCATCGTGTCGAGCCGCTTCGTGAACTGCCACAGACGGCGGCCGAGTACGATCCACGCGAGGGTGCACCCGATGAGTACGTTCGACGCGCCGACCCAGAGCGTCGACATGCCGAAGCGATACCCGAACGCGCCGCCGCCGACGATGACGACGGAGCTGAAATACGCGGCCACGAACGAGAACGCCGTGACCCACGGCCCGACCTGACGCCCACCGATGTAGAAGTCCTCCGCGCTCCGGGTGCGGCGCCCCATCCAGACACCCATCGCGACGAGCAGCACGAGATACGCCGTGAGAATGGTTGAGTAGACGGCCATGTCACTCATCGCCGTCCCCCTCTCCGCCGCCGCGACGAGACGAGAGTGCGGACCACACGATCGCGAGCGCGATCGTCCCGGCGACAACAAGGAGCGCCGTGAACGTCCCCCAGGGGAGTGCGAACGGAGCTGTCATGTGCTCTCCCTTCCGCGGCGCGCGACCATCGTCGGGCCCGCGACCATCACGAAAGAATCGCTAGAAGAAACGATAGTACGCGCGAACGTGCGGCGCCCAGTCGTAGTCGAGCCAGCTGATCCCGCCACCACCGATCCCGTCGACACCGATCATCGCCGAGAGACCGATGCTGAAGTGATACCCGTTATCCCACGCGATCCCGGGGCAGACGTAGTACCGCCTGTACTCATCGGGCGTCTCGCCGATGTAGACTTTCGCCTCCCAGAGAAGCGTCCAGTAGGCGTCGAGCGGGCTCTCGATGCTGGCGCTCGCGATGAGCATGTCCTTCAGATCACGGCCGTCATCGGCCTCACCGTTCCACCAGTAGGTTACGCAGAGGTGCGCCTGCGCGTCGTCCATCCGCTCGGTGGCGGCGAAACCCGCCAGGACGTCAAGCGAGCCATCGGAGAGCGCGGGGTCCGCCTTCGCATCCCCCGTCGGGAGCATCACACCGGCGAGGAGCGCCACACGCGGATAGCCGCCCTCGCCGCGGTAGATCTGGAACTTGGGGTCGATGACGATGTCACCGATGCCGACAGAGCTCTCGCCGCTGCCGTCCGGGTCGAAGTCGACCTCGCGGTATGCCAGAGGCACGCCCACTCGGAGCGTCAGCAGGTCTGTGACTCCGTAATAGACTCTGGGGACGAAATCGACGGCCGTGACACCGGTCCCCTCGGGAAGCTCTTCCCACCCGCCGACATCATCGCCGTGAAGGTCGTCGACAAATGCACGGTCGAAGTCGCGGTAGAGGAACCATGTGTCCATCATGAAGGCGCCCTGCGGCAGCGTGTTGGCGCTCGCGCCGATCAGTGGCGAGGCGTTCGCGGGCATGGTGAGCGAGAGAACGGAGATGAGCAGAACCATGGTCGCAGCGGTCCGCCTCATGCTTCCTCCTTGAGATGAAGAGGATATGATGTCATCAGGGATTTCGTCGCAGACCTCGCCTGATGGCGGGGCCCCAGAAAAAACGCCCCGGAGCAATGGGGAAGGCCGTAGCCGACCCCATACCCCACGGCGCACTCACAGTCAGCGATGCAGTTGACTGATGTGAAGAGAGTACGCGATATCGGACGTCCGGTCAATCACCGAGTTGAGCTATCTCACGCGTATCGATCGATGGGCGCCATCACATCAAGCGGCTGCCTCTCCGGTCGCTCGAGTTCCGCCTCGCGCTGCTTCTCGGTCATGAGGTCCGTCGCCTCCGGATCGTGTCGGCCGACGATCACCAGCGTGATGAGCGTCATGTCCTCCGGAACGCCGAGCGCCTCCTTCGCCGCTTTGTGTCCGTAGCCGGCGATGGGATGAGCCACGAGCCCGAGCTCGGTGGCGCGCAGCACCAGGAAGGCGGTCGCCAGACCCGTGCTGAACAGGAAGTACTCGCGGCCGTGGATGTCGCAGTCCAGGTCCTTCCTGCTCACGACCCCGATGATCATCGAGCCGGCGGTCGCCCAGGCGTTCGTCTCAGGAAGCGCCTCATGGAGCTTCCCAAGCACCCCCGGGTCCTTTGCGAAGATGAACCGCCACGGCTGGTTGTTGAAGCACGACGGAGCAAGCTGCGCTGCCGTCGCGAGCTCTTCGATGAGTTCGTCGGTGATCTCGACCGGCGCGAGGGCTCGGTAGGCTCGTCGTGTCTCGATGGCATCCTTGACGTGCATTCCACACTCCCTTGTCTGTCGGTGGAGTGAACCGCAGCTACCTTTCCACTGCGACACCGTCAACTCCCGAGCAGCTTGCGCACGGCCGCGAGCCGGTCCGCACGGCACGCGCTGTCCCGGACCGGGTTGCGACCCCGCGTCAGAAGCTCCTCGGCGCTGTCCCGCTCCGTTCGGTAGAAGATACCGGTCGGGAGCGTCTCACGGACGCGGGCAAGCGCGAGCGCGTCATCGAACGGGAGCGGCTCCGCATCCATCGGCTTCGTCAGCTCGTTGTATTCGTCGTATCGATTGTTGAATGTCACGCACGGCTGGAGCACGTCGATGAACGAGAATCCCTTGTGCCGCACGCCGTCGGCGATGAGACCGGCGAGCCCCTCGATGTCTCCCGAGTAGCCGCGCGCGACGAAGGTCGCGCCGGCCTCGAGCGTGAGGACGAGCGGGTTGAGCGGCCGCTCCGTGTTCCCGTGAGGCGTTGACGGACCCTTGTAGCCCTCCGGGCTCAGGGGAGAGCGCTGCCCCGTGGTCAGCGCGTAGACACCATTGTCGTGCATCACGACGGTGATGTCGGCGTTCCGCTTCGCGGCGAAGAGTAGATGCGCCAATCCCTCCCCCATCGCGTCGCCGTCACCGACGAACACGATGACCGAGAGGTCTGGGTTGGCCAGCTTCATGCCCTGCGCAGTCGCGACGGCCCGGCCGTGGAGCGAGTAGACGCCCGAGAGGCCAAAATAGTCGAAGATCTTCGCGTGCTGCCCGATGCCCGCGGCCATCACGATCCGCTCGCGGTCGATCCCGTCCTCCTCGAGCGAGCGCACGGCGGCCTTCGCCGCGTTGAGGATTCCGAAGTTCCCGCATCCGGGACACCAGGTGTTCACTCCGTAGGTCGTCAGGTCGTCCTGCCCCGCCCAATCCGGGAGGCTGCCGGCGGCATCCGTCGTCGATCGTTTCGTCATGAGAGCACCTCCTCGAGCTCGCGAGCCAACTCAAGCGGCTCAAACGGTCTCCCGTCATATCGTCGGATGGAGGCGAGTGCCTCGATCCCCGCCTTCTCCCGGAGCAGCGTCTCGAACTGACCGGTCGAACTCTGCTCGACCACGACAGGACGGCTGCCCCTGAGACCTTCGAGTTCCCAGAGCGGGAACGGCTCCAGGTAGATCATCTGTACGACGGCCGCGTTCAGTCCGCCGGCCCGCACCGCCTCGAGAACACTCATCGTTGTGGAGCCGTACGTGAAGATGAGCGGGGCATCCGGGTCGCCGTGCCACACGACGGTCGTGAGACCCTCTACGTGCTCCTTGATCGCCGCGAGCTTTCGATTCCGCTTGTCGTGCGTGAGGGTGATGGCCTCCCCCTCCTCGGTGGTCACGCCGTACTCGTCGTGCTCGTAGCTGTTCCATTTGATGAGCTCCGCGGAGGGCGGGAAGAGCATCGGCGAGACGCCGTCATCGGTGTCGGCGTACCGGCGATACCCGTCGCCGAGCGCAAGGCTGGGCTCCGGCCACGGCGCTCCGTCGACATCAAGCTCGACCGTTGCGCTGCACTCGGACAAATGCTTCTCCGTCAGAACGATCCCGACGGTCTGGAAGCGCCACGCGATGTCCATCAGCTCGGCGGTCACACGGTACGCATCGGCGAAGGACCCTGGAGACGCGACAACGCGCGCGAACTCTCCGTGTCCCTGGTTGAGCGCGAAACGAAGGTCTGCCTGCTCGGTGTACGTGGGGACCCCGGTCGACGGACCCGACCTCGCCGACAACATGCAGAGAAGCGGGACCTCAGCCATCCCCGCGAACGAGAGCGTCTCCTCCATCAACGCGAACCCGCCCCCGCTCGAACCGACCATCGCCCGTGCTCCCATGGCCGCGGCGCCGACGGCGATATTCGCCACGGCGATCTCGCTCTCGGGATGGACGACCGTCACGCCGAGCTCCTCATCGTGCTTCGCCAGGTAGTGGAGGAGCGAGGACGAGGGCGTCATCGGGTAGGCCGCATAGACATCGAGCCCGGACGCCACAGCGCCGAGCGCGATACAGTCGTTGCCGGCGAGAATTGGAAGAACGCGGTCACCGCGCTCCAGCTGGAACCGAGTATCCGTCGCCGCGAGGACGGCATCATAGATCGCTCGTCCGTACGAGACGTTGTTCTCCAGATCCCGCGGATACTCCGCGCGGATGAGTTCCTCGAGGTCGGCGTCGGTGCGACCGGTCACGGCGCAGAGCGCCGCCGCGCCGGCAACGCCGACACGAAGCTCGGGGAACGGGAGGTCCTTCGCCTCGGCTCGGACGGGAACCGTCACAACCGTTCCCGGACCGTCCGGGTCGACGTTCGATGTGCCCGCTCCACGACCATCCGGCACGCTGTCCGCGTCGCAAACGAGCACACCGCCCGGGGCGAGGCTGTTCCGGTGCTTCGCGTAACTTCGCGCATCGAGCGCGACGATGAGTTCGGCCTTCCCATAGTGGCTATCTACATCGTGTGTCGCCGTCGAGACGACCGAGAAGTTGTGCCCGCCCCGGATGAGACTCTGGTAGTCGTCGTACTGAAAGGCGGACCGTCCCATGCCCGCAAAGAGGTTCGCGGCGACCGAGCCCGCTTTCTTGACCCCCTCGCCGGCCTTCCCTCCGATCAGGTATGTGAAAACGTCTCTGTTCATCGACACCTCCAGCGATGGTTCACTGCTGATTCGGTTGTGATCCGGCTCTGACAGTGCCGCCGCTCGTCGGCGTCTGCAATGTCACTACGCCGGGTCGTCCTCCGGCGCGGCGAGCGCCAGCGCCACATCGGCAAGCGTCATGATGTCGAGTGCGTTGTGGTGAAAGACCGAGAGGATGTCCTCGACCTCCCCGGTCCTGACGAAGTGGTGATAGACGCCCGGGATCTCATCACCCGGGATGTCGCCAGCGCGCTTCCGGCCGCAGAGCTCGCGTTCCAGTGTCTGAAGCCGGCAGTCCGGGAGCCGGTCGCCCCACCGTCGTCTCGCATGATGGAGGAGGTCGAGATGCGGCGGGAGCATCGGTTCGCCAAGGGAGTGATAGCCAAGTCGGTCACGAAGAACCGGGACGTCGAACGACTTCCCGTTGAACGAGACGAGCCTCGTCGCTCCCTCGAGCATGCTGTGCCAACTCCGCGCGAGCTCGAACTCCTCCGCGTAGTCGCGGGCGAAGACCTGCACGAGGCGGATATCATCCGGCGTCACTCGCATCGCGCCGAGCAGGAAGACGACACTCCCGGCAAGCCCGGTCGTCTCGGTGTCGATGAAGATCGCGCCTGCCGGATCGGCGAGCAGCTCGCGAAGGTCCTCATGCACGTCGCCACGCGCGAGCACGCCGCGGCCGACGCCACGAAACCGCGAGAGCAGCCGGTTCATCCTCGTCTTCGAAGTGAGCTCCGCAACGCTCCGGTCGATAACAAGAAGACCGTCCTCGCGGACCACGCCGTCGAGCCCGAGGATGCCGCGCGTCCCGCAGGCGGTCGGCCGTGCTGAGCGACTCGCGCCGGGACGCTTGCCCACTCCATGGCCCGACTTGTTCGGGCCCGGTCGCCGCCCTCCAGAGGCAATCTCGTCGGTCCGCTCGAGCTCCGAGAGACGGTCCCTCAGGCGATCGTCCATCGTCCTCCCCCGTCCTCCGGGAACCAGCCATCCGCTGCCGTTGGCCATACCCGTCCTCACTCCACGTCATCGGTTCGGATCATCCGCAATCGACCTTCACGCCGCTCGCACCCCGAGTCCCGGCTCCGTCGGAAGCGTCATCCTGCCATCGTCGATCCCGACGCCGACGAACGGATCCTCGGCGAGGAGCAGACCGCTGTCGAGATCGGCCCAGTCCATCAACGGCGCGATG
>Ga0180430_10001952_pt1 | contig 19313 bp, 17 predicted proteins | sample SS_ome_9_FD_132999 | JGI IMG/M metagenome (GOLD analysis project Ga0180430, IMG submission 132999) | Hypersaline lake sediment archaeal communities from the Salton Sea, California, USA - SS_1_S_2 metaG | ecosystem: Environmental > Aquatic > Non-marine Saline and Alkaline > Hypersaline >... | reverse complement strand
CGTGGGCAGCATGGGACCCATCTTCTGCACCGTCACGGGCAACACGATCCACGATATCCACGTACGCCGCCTCTTCACCGGGGCCGAGATGGCGGGAATCAAGTTTCACGGCGCCATCGACACCGTGATCAGCCACAATCACATCTTTCGCACGACGCGCGGGATCTGGCTCGACTGGATGACCCAGGGGACGCGCGTCACGCGGAATCTTCTCCACCACAACGGACCGAGCGAGGACCTCTTTGTCGAGGTCAACCACGGGCCGTTCATGGTGGAGAACAATCTCTTCCTCTCGACGACGAGCCTGCTCGATGTCTCCGAGGGCGGGGCCTATGTGCACAACCTCTTCGCGGGCCAGATCAGGATGTTCCCCGAATTGCGGCGCGACACCCCCTACCACGGGGCGCACACCACCGAAGTAGCGGGGCTGTGCAACACCCGGGGCGGAGATAACCGGTTTTACAACAACATCTTTTCGGGCGCCGCTGGCCTGACCGCCTACGACAACGCAACGCTGCCCATGCTGATGGCAGGCAATGTTTTTCTCGGAGGAGCCAAGCCCTCCAAAAGAGAAGAGGACGCCTTGGTGCAGCCACGGTTCGATCCCGTCATCGAACTGCTCGAAGAGACGGAGGGCGTCTTCCTTCGATTCGATCTCGACGCGCAATGGGCCAAGGAGCGGTCCAGACAGCTCGTGACGACAGAGATGCTCGGGCGGGCAAAAGTTCCCGACCTGCCTTATGTTCGGCCCGACGGCTCACCCTATCGCATCGACACCGACTATTCCGGAAAGAAAAGAGACGGCGCCGCTCCTTTCCCCGGTCCCTTCGAGCCTGGCGGAACGCAGCCGCTGAATGTGTGGCCGGGCAGATAGGGAGCGCCCCCTGTGGACGCCATGCAGCGGCTGATCGTCTGCGTTCGTGGAAAACGACGCGCGCGCGACGCGCCGCAACGGGAACGAAGGGAATCGCCTGGGCGTCGATGCGAAGCGGTCCATCTGGGGTCTATTCCAACGACGCAATTATTGTGGAAAAGAAAGGCCTCCTCGTGGAGATGGCCCTTCTCATCAGAGTCACCCCACACTCACTGCTCAGGCCCCGAAGCGTTTTTCAGGATGATTCATGGTGCGCACAATCAGGTCGAAAAGACTGAATCGAAACACTCTGCCGAGAAGAAGGGTGGGAAGGGTAAAACAGACGAGAGCCAATAGGAGCGCCGTGCGGTTCTGCGTGCATTGATTGCCGCTGTAAACAAAGATGAGAAGAGACAGAATGGAGGCGGTCAGCCAGTAGAGCTGCATGAGGAATGGACGGCCAATCCGATCGCCACGCGCCCTGCTCAACCGCCGATCGAGCTCCTCGCCGAAGGCGGGTGAGAGCTGCGGCCGCGGTATATCCGAAAAGAGTTTCTCCACAGCCCTGTCCGCGATCCGCTGCTCGCGGCACGCGGGACACTCGGCAAGGTGCTGCTCGAAGTCGCGGCGTTCCTCATCGGTGGCTTCATCGTGGCCGCTCGCCCAGAGGTGATCAAAGCTCGCACAGATCTCATCCATCGTTCCGCTCCTCTTTCAGGGTGCGCGCCAGGCGTTGCCGCCCGCGGTGGAGATAAGACTTGACCGTTCCCGGAGGCGTTCCGAGATATTCGGCGATTTCCGAGACGGGACACTTCATCCAGTAATGGAGGTGGATGGCGGTCCGGTAAGGCTCGTCGAGTGTTTCGAGGCTGTCGAAGACGGCACGGCTCCGCTGCTTTACGGCCGCCGCTTTCTGGGGATCGCTCTGCTCCGCCGGAGCGGTCATGGCGCTCAACGCCCCCTCCCCCTGGTGGGAAAAGCGGAATCGCGCCATGCGCTTGCGCTCGAGTGCCTTGTTGTAGGCGATGCGGTAGAGCCAGGTCGCAAAGCGGCTCTCCCGCCGGAATGTGGAGAGTTTCCGAAATACCTGGATGAAAACCTCCTGAGTAATATCCTCCGCCTCGGCCGCAAAGCGGGGCCCCATGACCGAGGCCGCAAGGCGAAAGACCCTCTCCTTGTAGCGGTCAACCAGGCGCTGGAAGCATTCTTCCGCGCCGCGCGACAGGAAACCTTCCACCAGCGAGGCGTCGTCCGAATCCATGGGTTAGTTCAGCTTCTTTTCGTATCCCCGGCACAGTCCGTAGAACAGAAGGAGCCCGAAACCGATCAGGGACGGAATGATTCCGAGCGGCCACATCACCTGGTACTCGGCATCGTCGACGAGCCGAAGGCCGACTGCCGTACCGATTCCGCCGAGCAGGAAGAGCAGGCCGAAACAGAGAGTCGCCACGCGTATCCACATCATGGTGTTCGCCGATTCCGACAGGCGCGGGCTGCGTTTCTCGCTCATCGCCGCAAGCTCCCCCGCCATGGTTTCATGCTGGAGATCGTCGAAGGAAATCCCTTTTTCCATGGCGGTCATCCTCTCCTCGTGAATGATTTTGCGGATCTGCATCTGTTTGGCGCCACGTAGATGCCTGCTCCAGATCGCCAGGCCGGCGAGGCCCACGATGAGCAGCATGAAGGCAAGCGTTTCCATGAGTCACTCCTTTCGCTCGATTCTACGCCCCGGACGTGAAAGTTCTCTCACAATTCGGCGCGCCCTGATTGTCGCCCGGCGCAGGTGCCCGGTGTACGTCTTTTTGATGAGTCGACCTTCGTGCAGGTTGCAGAATTCGAATAATTGGAAGGATCCGGCCATCTTGCCCGCTCGGCGCCCAAATGCGCTCGACGAGGCCGGGCACGTCGATATCGAGCCGGTCGTCAAAGCAAGGCTACCTGTCGGCCACCTTCTCCGTGTCGATGGGCAAGACGATCCGGAAACCGACGTTGAACACGCGCTGGTAGGGTCTGTAGGCGAGTCGGTAGCCGGCGCGCGCCCTCTCCGGTCTGTCGCGCCACGATCCGCCGCGAACCACCCGGTCGCGAGTGAGGGCCCGATCGTTGCGGCCGTCGTCGGCTTTGTAGGGGTATGGTTCGAACGCCGAGAGGGTCCATTCCCAAACGTTGCCGTGCATGTCGCAGATTCCCCAGGCGTTGGGACCGTACTTTCCCACAACCGCCATCAACCGCTCACCGTCGTTGTAGCGCGCCTCCTTCGGCAGGTAGTCCTGATACCGGTTGGGATTGGCGATCGGTTGCGGATTGACTCCCGACACCGCCAAAAGACGGGTCGACGCGTCGGCGAGATTGGCTTGATTCGAGAAGTCGGCGTCGAGCGCCCCGTAGGAGAAGGGGCTATCCGCCCCCGCGCGGCACGCCCACTCCCACTCGGCCTCGGTGGGAAGGGTGCAGGCCTCTCCCGTCTCCCGGCCGAACCAATCGCAAAAAGCGAGCGCGTCGTCCCACGAAACACGTATCACCGGCATGTCGGGTTTGTCGGCGGGATAACCGGGCGTGGTGTGATCCTTGTGTCTCTGGTCGAGAAAACCGTTGCGGTGGGACGCATCGAAACGCGCATACTGATCGCAGGTCACCTCGGTGCGGCCCATATAGAAAGGTTTCTCCACCGCCACCCATGCGCGCGGTTCTTCGTCGACGCAGCCGGAACTGTCGCCCGGAATGTACGCACCGGCAGGAACGAGCACGAAATCGAAAGCGACCCCATCGCCCAGCTCGATCCGCCGCGTCGTCGGATGGCCCGACCCGGTCTGCCGTCTGCGGGCGGCTTCCTCGTCGAAGGGCCAGACAGCGTCGCGCGGTGCGTTGGGGGCTACAGGCTCGGGGCGCACCACCGGTTCGGGCGGAACAAAATCGACGGCAGCCATGGCCACATCGGGGATCGCCTCGGGATCCTCGGGCCTGTTCGCGTAACGCGTGCGCATGGCGAGACGCCGCTCGCGCAGGTTGCCGGGTATTTTTGCCTGTTCGCCCCAGGTGCCGTGATCGGGCACGTTGAGATCGATCCAGGTGACAAGCCTGTCCCACGCCTCATCGTCGAGCGCCACTCCATGGTGGCCCTTGACGAGCATCTGGACGAGCTCGCTCGTGTTGGCGTGAAACTCGAGCGGCTTCTGCAACCGGTAGTCGCTCTCCGGCCCCGGGCGGCGCACGTAAGGGTGAAGGGCGAGATAGGAGGGGGTAAAATTCCCCCAGCCGTTCTTCTCCTTCGCCGTGAGGTCGGGAATCGTCCGTCCGTCATCGCGCCGCGCACCGTCGTGGCAGCCGACGCAGTACTTGTCGAGCACGGGCTGCACCTCGCGCTTGAAACTGAAACCCCGCGCCGGACCGCGCCACGGTTCGATCGCCGATGGCGCGCTCAGCGAGGCGAGGGTGCGCCTGGCGGGCGGTCCCTGGTTTTGCGGTTCGTGACAGCCGACGCAGGAGAGCACCTCGCCCGGCATGGCGGTGAACCAGCTCCGCATCACCTGGAGCGCCCGCCCTTCGCGATCGAGGGGCTGCACGGCGATCGGCGTGTTGGCGGGCACCACAAAGGCGGCCGATCCGTCCTCGTGAACGGGCACGGTTCCGAGTATCCGGCGCACGTCCCAGGGGCCTTCCATGCCGACGTGGGCGTGCCCCCCCATCTTGTTGTATGCGTAGTGAAACTCGTAGACGCGCAGCCGCTTCACCGTTCCGCGCGGAACGCCGTCGAGGCCGCCCCCGGCATAAACGTCGGTGAGGTAGATAATCGCGTCACGCGACTCGGGCTTGATCCTGTCGGGAATGATCGGCGGCCGTTTCGAGGACCGGAGCGGAAGCGGCTCGAAGAGTGCAAATCCCGGCTCCTCGTGGAGGCAGAGGAGATTGTCGAAGACGTCGGCCACGTAGATGCCCCACGGCCTGCCGGGAGCCGGCTGGCAGGAGACGAGAAAGTACTTGCCGCTCAAGGGAAAGGGGTGGAGAAAGCGGGGCCACGAATTGTTGACGAGCTGGTCGACGATGACCGGCTCGACTTTTTCACCGTGGCCCGGAATCCGCTGGATCACCCCGTCGGCCTCGCGCCGTCCGAGAGAAGGATCGAAGAGCACGAGCTCGCCCATGCGCGGCACGCCGTGGTGGCCCGAGACGATGCCCACGAACTGTGTGGGGTGGCCCGGAATCGGGCGGGCGTAAAAGAGAGAGTTCGGCCAGAAGGAGTTGCTTCCATAATACTCCATCTGCCCCGTTCCGTCGGGATTCATATGGAACAGAACGCGCGTGAAGTAATGGGGTGTATCGGAGTACTCCCACCGCGTGTAGAGAACGCGGCCGTTGTTGAGCACCGTGGGGCACCAGTCGTGGTCCTGGTCGAAGCAGAGCTGGCGCATGGCGCCGCCCTCATCGTCCATGATGAAGAGGTTGGCCACCTGGTCGGAGCCGCCCACGCACGGAATCCCCTGAAAGCAGCGCGTCGAGTCGAAGATGATCCTTCCGTCGGGAAGGTAGCAGGCGTCGTAGTTATCCACGTCGGCGTGCTCGCCCGGCGTGACCTGCCGCAGGTTCTGCCCCTTCGCGTCGACCTCGAAGATCTGCCACCGGTTGTGGCTGCCGAGAGAGGAAAAAAGCATCCTGTCGCCGTCGAAATGGAGGTCGACGTCGCCGATGAAACCGGCCTTCTCCGGTTTGAAGAGCGTCTTCGTCCCCTCCTCGCGAGTGTCGACGGACAAGGTGACGAGGGCGTCGTCGAATCCGCTGCGCGGCAGGGAACAGTTCCCCTGCCAGTTCTGCGGCAGGCCGAGCTTGGGACTCCCCGCCCGTCGCTTGACCAGAAGGATCTGTTCGAAGTCGAAGAGCGGATTGGCAAGAAGCGCCTCGGCCCGTAGCTCTTCGAAGGCGTCCACCCGCTCCTCGACGACGCGGACCAGCTCCGAGGGCTCCATGCGGGCGATGACGCGAATCCATCGATCGAAAAAGGAGAGCCGGGCGAGGAACGCCCGTCCGTCGCCGTACCGGTCGGGATAAGTTTCGGCCAGGTCCTCGATGGCGCGGCGGAGCGCGGCGGGATCGATCTGATCGATCCTCCGCAGTGCTTCGCGGAGGCGGCATCCCTCGGCGTAGATGCGGAGCCGTTCGACGGCGGGTTCCGCCGATGCGAGCCTCTCGCCGATCGCCGAGCCCGCCTCGCCGAGATCGCCGAGCAGGGCGTTCATCATCTTCCTGTCGGCCGACTTCTCCCCATCCGGCCTGAACCAGGCCAGGTGCCCGCCGCCGAGATCGCCTTTCATCCAGCCCGCCTCGCGGGGGAAGGCGCGCTCCACGTCGCCCCAGAGGGCGCGAAGGGGATCCTGGCTCAATTCGAAGAAGAAGCCGTGGCTGCCCGTGTTGTTGTGAATCCGGAAGAGAAGGTGATTCTCGCCCGCCTTCAGAGCAAGGTCGACGCGGTCCTGGTTGCGGCCGAGGCCGCGCGCCACGTCGCGCGAGAGGAGCTTTTCGCCGTTGAGCCAGAACTCGAGGCCGTCGTCGCTACCGAGCGACGCCGTGACGGTGACCGCTTCGCGAGCCTCAATCCTTCGAAAGAGGAAGGTCGACGCGTGATCGACTTTGGGAAGGGCGTGGGGTTGGCCGTCGACGAAGCCCGGTTTCTTGCGCCAGAGCCGCTTGCCGTCAGCGCCGCGCCCGTCGAGATCGACGCCCCGGATCGGGAAGGATTCGGTCGCAAAGGAGTCCTCTTTCAAGGGGGCCGTGACGTACCACGGCGAGGCGCTGAGAGCCTGCTCGCCCTGCCAGGCGCGATAGAGATCGCGCGAGGCGGTCATCGTCTCCGCCCAACGCTCCCCTCTCGCGAAGAGGGCCGAATCGTCGGCGGCGGCGATGGCCGAGAGCGGAAGCATGGCGATCAGAAAGAGCACACAGCGTCCTGCTGTTCGAGAGGTCATCCTATTCTCCAGTTTGTGCTCGCGCCTTAGGTGCTCGCGCACTGTGTGCACAGGCGGAGCGCGCGATTCAAAGAGAAACCCGATTCTTACAGAACGACATCGGGATGGGTGAACCGCAGGCCGGCCATGTCGTGATAGGTGGCGTATTCGGAGACGATGGCGCCCTCCGGTCCGGCGAGCATGAAGTGCCGTCCTTCGGCGCGCGCCAGGTAGCCGACCTCGCCCGGCTTCAGGACCTGCTCGCAGCGCGCCTTGGCGATCTCCCGGTGGAGCGGCGGAATCCGCTCATCGACTCCCGGTGTCGGCTCCCCCTCGGAATAGAGGGTGACCCCGCCGTGACGCAGGTGCCAGCCTTCCATCTTGGCCCCGCCGTCGGCGGTGGCCACGTGCCAGTGTTCGGGGATCGCCTGGCCCGGAAGCAGGTAGATCTCGTGGCCCATGTAATCGTCTTCCATCCGGTTGATCCAGAAGATGCCCGCCATGCCCGCCTCGGTGAAGCGGCCGAGGCCAAAGTCGAGTGTCCAGAAGTCCTCGCCCCTGAGCCGGTCGGGGATGGGGTAGCCGAAGCGCTCCATCATGGCATAGTAAGCGTCCTTGGCGGCCTTCTCGTCGAAGAGGCCCTCGGCCGTATAGAACTGTTCGTTCTCCATGGGTGACATCCTTCCTGTCGACGTTTTCGACCCTGTCGACGTTTTCGACCCTGTCGACGCACACCCGCCGATCGCCGCGGCGGCGATCGCACTGCCGGCGACGACGCCGATCATTTCACGTCTCGTTATTTTTTCTGTCATCTTATTTCTCCCTTGCCGGGCGACGACCGGAAACGGTCTCACCGGGACTTTCCTTCATTTTTGATCGTTTCGTAGAGTTCGAACGCCCCTTCCGGTTTTTCGTTCTCGTGAACCACGGCGCGCACCGCCTGGATCATGGCAAGGGGATCGTCGGCGAGAAAGATGTTTCTCCCCATATCGACGCCCGCCGCGCCCTGATCGACGGCTTTTCGCGCCATGGCAAGAGCGTCCTTCTCGGGCATCTTCTTGCCGCCGGCGATGACGATCGGTACGGGACAGCCGGCCACGACCTCGTCGAAGCCCGGTTCGCAGTAGTAAGTCTTGACGAAATGGGCGCCCAGCTCGGCGGCCACGCGGGTGGCGAGCCCGAGGTAGCGCGCGTCGCGCACCATCTCCTTTCCCACGGCGGTCACGGCGAGAGAGGGCACGCCAAAGCGGTTTCCGTCGTTGATGAGGCGCGCCATGTTGTGGAGCGATTCCTTCTCGTACGTATCGCCCACGTAGACCATGGTGGTCACGGCGGCGGCGTTGAGGCGCAAGGCGTCCTCAACGGTCACACCGATCACCTCGTTGGAAAGATCCTTGAGCACCGTGGCACCCGTGCTGCAGCGGAGCACGATCGGCTTGTTGGCCTCGGGCGGAATACACGACTGGAGCGCCCCGCGCGTGCACATGAGGCAGTCGGCGTGGTCGATGAGCGGCGGGATGGCGAGGTCGATCCTCTCCACTCCCGACGTGGGACCCATGATATACCCGTGATCGAAGGCGAGCATCACCGTCCGACCCGACCGGGGATTGAAGATTCGAGAGAGCCTGTTCTTGAGCCCCCAGCCCTGGTGGGCCGAACCCTTGAGAAAAAACCCGGGCGTCTCCACCGGAAGATGAAGGGAAAAGTCTTTGATCTCCTCGCTGCCGCCCTTGTCCGCATCAGCCATCGTTTTTGACTCCATCGGCGAAACCACGGAAAAGAAGAGACACCGACACCGCGCCGGGGTCCTCGTTTCCCACGCTATCAGGTCCCAGATTCTTGGCCCTTCCGAAACGGGCCTGCATGGAGCGCGTCGCTCTCGCGCCCTCCTCGGCGGCGTCGGCCGCGGAAAGGATCGCGTCGCGCGCGCTGCGGCCCGCCTCGGCGGCCGAGTTCGCGGCGCCCACGGCGGGTTCGAGGGCGTCGATCATCGTCTTGTCTCCCACGCGGGCCTTGGTGTACTTCTGAACACCGTCGAGGCCGGCGCTCAACGCCGCCGCGAGCCGCCCCGCGTCGACCGCTTCATGTCCCGTCTCCTCGAGGCGATCACCCATGGCGGAAAAGAAGGAGCCCAAAAGCGGTCCCGTGGCGCCGCCGTCGACGCCCATGACCGCCCACCCCACATCGCGCAGAAGGGCGCCGATCGTGACTGCCGACTCGGCGGCGGCGCAAAGCACCTTTTCGATCTGCCCCACGGCGCGCACCATCGTCGTGCCGTGATCGCCATCACCGCCGAAGCTGTCGAGGCGAGTGAGCAGATCCTGGTTGTCACGCACCCTCTTCGCAGCTTCATTCAGCATGCGCGTGAAAGTGCCGCAATCGATGCTGCCATCCATGAGCGATCCTCGTCGTCAGTGTTAAAAAGGCTGTCACGCAACACTAATAGCCGGCGAACTGCAGGGCGCGTCCCAAAGCGAAAGAAGTTCGTCGTCCATGCGGGCCATGAACATCTGGAATCCGCCCATCTCCTGCACGGTGAGGTAGTTCCCGACGAGGCTGCGCGCCAGCGTGATCTTCTTGTCGCCCAGGATCTGCGCGACGCGGCGCAAGACGACGTAGAGCTCCATGAGGGTCGTCGATCCCACGCCGTTGAGAAGAACGAGAACCTCCTCGCCCGCGCCGATCTTCAGGTCGTCGAGCAGCATGGGCACCATGGCGTCGGCCGTCTTGTCGGCGGAGAGGAGCTTGTTGGCGCCGCCGCCCGCCTCGCCGTGCTGGCCCATGCCGATCACCATCTCATCATCGGCGAAAGACGCAATCGCTTCGCCCGTGGCCGGGTGCGTGGCGGCCGAGAGGGCGACGGCGAGGGTGGCCATGTTGCGCTCCATCCTCTCGGCAATGGCGAGGCACTCGTCGAGGGAGCGTCCCGCCTCGGCGGCGGCACCCGCCACCTTGATCACCGGCAGGCAGCCGACCAGACCGCGCCGGTCGACGGGATCGTCGCGCGTCCCGGCCGAGATGTCCTCGTGGGTGAGGATCTTCTTGACGTTGAGCCCCTCCTTGGCGGCCATGTCGAGAGCCATGTTCGAGCTCATCACGTCCCCCTCGTGGTTGAGGACGATAAAAAGCGTGCCCGCGTCGCGTTCCGCCAGGCGGAGCGCCTCGATGACGCGGGGCGGGCCGGGAGCGGCAAAGATCTCGCCCGGAACGCTGATATCGAGCATGCCCGGGCCGACGTAGCCGCTGAGTGCGGGTTCGTGGCCGCTGCCTCCGAGGGTCACGAGGGCCACCTTGTCTTTGGGCTTGGGGGTGGCGCGCACCACCAGATTGCTTCCGGCGAGGGCCACCGTGCGGGCGTTGGCGAGCACGAACCCCTCGAGCAGCTCGTTCACCAGATTCTCCGGGGAGTTGAGGAACTTTTTCATCACCATTGCGATCTCCTTGAGTTCTTTCGAAATCCACGGGCGGCGGGCCGACCGCGGCTGCGTGATTGGACTAGTCCTCGGCGATCTCCATGAGCTCGACGAGAGCGTCGCCGTCGCGGATGAACGCCACGCGGATCGTGTCGGTGGCGTCGAAGGGTTCGATCACCACATCGCACCCTTTCATCGCCTCGGCGATACTCGGCACGACAAAGGCGGCGTGAGGAGTGTTCATGACGATCTCGGGCATGGGGCTGTCCGGCTCGAAACGCAGAAACTCGACGCGATAGGGATGGCTCTCCGGATCGGTGACGTAGACCTTGCCTCCTTCGATGAAGGTCTCGTTGTCCGCCTTGACGTCGGTGGGGACGCCGAAATGGTGAAACTGGCTCGCTCCCATGGACCCCTTCCTTTCCTTCTCTTTTTCCGTAAATCGACCCGTTGACTGAACTTGACAATTCTCACATTTTCGGACACAATCCAACAAAGTCAAGCAAGAAACCCTTTCCCCACGACGCGGAGGGCGCGCCATGCTCGCTGCCGAAAGACACCTCGAAATCCTCGCCCGCATCGCGCGCCGGGGAAGCGTGCGCGTCGTCGAGCTCGCGGGGAGTCTCGACGTGGCCGAGGAGACGATCCGCCGCGACCTCGAAAAACTCGATCGCGACGGGCGCCTTCTGCGGACTCACGGCGGCGCCCTCCGCCTGGCCAACGGGACGGAAGAACTGCCCTTTACCGTGCGCACCGTCACGCGGCAAAAACAGAAGCGCGCCATCGCCGCTCTGGCCGTGAAGCAGATCGTCCCCGGTGATGTGATCGCCCTCGATGCCAGCTCGACGGTCAACGAACTGGCACAGCTCATTCCCGACATGCCGCTCACGGTGGTCACCAATTCGCTGACGGCGATCGCGTCCCTTCAAGGGCGGCCGCAAATCCGTGTGGTCGGCACGGGCGGCATCCTCGACGCCCCGTCGCGAAGCTTCGTGGGCACCCTCGCCGAGAAGGCGCTCGAGCAGTTCAATATGAACAGGCTCTTCTTTTCGAGCAAGGGGGTCGACCTCGCGCGCGGGCTGAGCGTGGTCGACGACAACCACGCCGGCATCAAACGCCGCATGATCGAACTTTCCACCCAGGTCTGCCTGCTCGTCGACTCGAGCAAGTTCGGCGTGAGCTCCGTCGAATTCTTCGCCGGCCTCGACGAAGTGGACATTCTCTTCACCGACGGCGCCGCCGGCGGGGAGATCGAGGAGACGCTGGCCGCCTTCGATCTCGAGGTGAAGACGTGCCCGGCTCGTTGATCTACACAGACTCCTATGAGTCCTCCTATGAGTCGGGCACGCGTTCATAGAGGCCGGGGCCCGCCTTCCTGAGGATCCCCTTCCGCACGAGTTCGTCCCACACTTCCTGGGGAAACTTGCCCGGCGGGCGGATGGCGACGATTCCCGACTCGACTCCGCTGCTCATCGAGCCGCCGCCGACGCGAGATTCGTCGTCGAGCCGCATGAGTTTGAGCCGTTTCTTGAACGCCTTGAGCGCCCTCTTGCATTCCTCTTTCGACGGGCGATCGGAAGGTGGCTGGCCCTCTTCGTGATTGGGTTTTTGTTCTTCGGCCATGATCACTTTTTCCTTTTTCTGATGATCTCGTCGAGACTGTGCAGAAATCGGGATCGATCCTTTTTCTGGAAGGGCGCCGGGCCGCCCCTATTCATGCCGAGCTCGCGCAGTTGTGACTGTATCTCACGATTCGCGAGGGCATCGCCGATCGAATTCTCGGTAAAAACACGCCCCTTGGGACTGAGCACGGCGGCGTCGAGTTCCAGACAACGGGCGGCGAGCGGAATGTCGGAGGTCACGACGATGTCATCGTGGGCCACGTGATCGACGATCCAGTCGTCGGCAGCGTCGAAGGAGTCATCGACGACGACGAGCTCGATCCACTCCTCATGGGGAATGGTCATCCTCGAGTTGCACACCACGATCACCTTGAGCCGATGGCGCAGTGCGACCCGAAAAATCTCTTGCCTCACGGGACATCCGTCTGCGTCGACCAGTATTTGCGGCACTCCTGTCCTTCCCGTTCGAACGACCTCTCAGCGCGTGATTTTCGCCATCCACTATAACGCAACGGGCCGAGATATCCAGGGGTTCGAGGCGAGGAGTCGCTCACCGATCACCCCCCAAGGTCCGGCTGTTCGTCTGTAAAATGGCTGAACAGGATCCGTTTCAGCTCACCGGGAAAAGAGTTTTCAATCTCCTCGAGCGGTTTCAATCCGAAGAGGAACGCAATGGCAATCGGATCGGTTCTGTAGGCGGTGTGCCCCTCGTAAAAACCGTAACGCATGATGTAGTAAGGCGCCATCTCGCTGAATTGAATGAGGGAAATCTTTTCTTCGAGCTCTTCCAGCTGTTGAGGCGACAGGTGGGAATAGCTGGTCTTGAGAAAGTCCTTTTCCGCGCGCGACAATTCGGTGCGTATGGCGATATCGAACCTCCCTTGGATCTCATCCTGAAAGATCGACACCTGCCACCCCTTGGTTCCCCGCGCCTCGAGAAAAACCTTTCTTCCCCTGTAGTCGAAGCTCTCGATATTGTCCCAATGCCTTCCCCACTTTCCCAGTTTGATTTCACTCAAGAGGATGTTCCACACATGAAACAGAGGCCGCGCCAACTGCGGGTGGGTCAGATCGAGTTTTTTCACGAGACGATTGTCGTTTTTCAGAACGGTGATGATCTCTTCATCGGCAGCCATGAAACCGGCCTCCGAAAATCGGCCGGGGCGGCCGATGTAGGTGATCACCGGAACCCGCACTCCGGTGATCATCTTCGTTCCATCCAGTTCCCTGTGGGAATGAAGCCCCGTCCGGGCCAGCGTGGGAAAATCACCCGAATCGACGTCGAGCTGCCTGTCCTTGCCGTAAAGGCTCTTGATTCTCCGGCTGTACAGCAAGGGGCTCCCGTTCTCGACGGTGACGGGCAAGAGAGCGTACTTGTTGTCTTTCAAGCATACAGTCAGGATTTCGACTCCATCGCTGGTTCTTGCCGGAGAAGGGATTTCAGGCGGCGCGTCGAGTGTCTCGGGATAAAGAGTGAGCGTGTCGAGGGACAGGCCATCGAAGGGCTCATCGATTTCTTGGGCCTGCGCCGGACCGGATGGGGCAAAACATGACCATGAAACCAAGACCAGGAAAATTTGCATCGTGATTCTCATTCTGTCCTCCTGTTTTTGAAGAGACGGGGCGCCGAATATTCTGCTTTGGAACCAATGTTTTGGAACCAACAGGCCTTGCCAAGTTCGCCGATTTCTGAAATGTCGGCCCACCTCTGGGAATGGCTTGATTTTTGTCGATCCTTCGGGCAGACTCCCCTGAAAATTTTGGGGATGGAGTCCCCCTCACAACCGCCCGGGACGGGCTGATGACTCCTGGAGCACACGCGACGGAGGACTCCTGAAATGTTTCAGAAACTCTTATGCCTTGCCCTGGCCGGAGCCCTGGGAACGCTCGCCCGCTATGGGCTGGCCGGATTCGTTCACAGGATCAACGGCGCCTCTTTTCCCTGGGGGACTGTGACCGTCAACCTCGTCGGTTGTTTTCTGGCCGGACTCCTCTGGGCGCTCTTCGAGAACCGCGGATCCCTCTCCGACGAGACGCGCACCCTGATTCTGGTCGGATTCATGGGCGCGTTCACCACATTCTCATCGCTGATCCTCGAATCGAGCGAACTGATCCGTTCGGCCGAATGGATGTCGGCCCTGGCCAATGTGGCTCTTCAGAACGGCGTCGGATTCGCGGCCTTGTATGCCGGAGCGGCAACAGGACGGTTGGCCTAGCGAGGCACGTCCCGCCTCGGGCTGGCGAGGCACGTCTCGCCTCGCTTTAGCGAGGCACGGATTGCCGCGGCCGCAGCGCGCGCGGGACGGTCACCTCGATCGAATCGACAATTTCGGGGGTCTTGTCCGCCTCGTCGTAAAGGTCTCCGAAGTAATCGATGAGCGGGCTCGTGTCTCCACGCAGATCCTCGACAAACCGATACCCCACGGCCTGAAAAAGCAGGCGCGCCGAAAGGGTGAAGGGTTTCTCGGCTCCGGTGACCGGAATGCGATAGGTGATGCGATCGGTTCCGCCCTTGAAGTTTTTGTCGAGCGACGCCATGCCGTAAACGGCGATATCCTCGTGAGCGCCCGCCTTGTCGAAGCCGATCGGCAGAAGACGGTTATCCTTGCAGTATGCGTCGCCTCTCAACAGGGTGTAAGTGACTTCGCCATCCGTGTTCTCCATCACCGCCTCGTAAATCTGAACCTCGTCGGCGCTGTCGATCACGTCGTAGTGGGGCTCGTAGTCTGCCCGATTCTCGTCGGCATCATTATGCGCGATGGCACCGTTGGCCAAAGGGGCCCCCGACTCGAACACCGTGCTGCCATTGCGGTCGGTGACGGTCAGATGGATCCACGTCCGCCGCGACGGAAATCCAGCGGGAAACTTGTGCCCCACCTTGCTGTTCACCCCGAGGATGACCTTCAAGGTTTCTCCATCGAGATCGGTCTGGTTCACGAATAGCCGGGCCGTCGATTCCTCGAGCTGTGCGCGCGTTCTGGCCAGTGTGTCCTCGAAATGAACGGCATCGGCCGTCAAGCCGAGATCGGCGATGTTCTCCTTGAACACTTTCACCATGAACGCATTGCCGCCCACGAAATGGTGCTCGCCGAAAGGGCTGCGCCCGTCGAGCCACCAGGGGCGATTGGAAATCACCACGTCGCCGTCGGCCTCGGGAATGTGGCAGTCCTGGCACGATTGCTCCAGACTCATTCCCTCGGCGTAGGCGCTGTGCGCCCACTCGGGGTAAACCATCTGCTCGGGAAACTCGCCGACGATATTCCCCGAGGAATCGAGGGTCGGCGTATACAGGGTGTGGCAGGTGCCGCACAATCCGGAATCCTCGACATGCACACCTTCGACGGGAAGAAACTCGGTGTGCATGTTCATGTTGTTCTGAAAGGGCTGCGCGAAGGGGCCATGGATGAGCCTGTCGGGAGGAACGGTGGTCGTGTCGATGTGGAAGTTGCCGCTGAAACTCGCCGGATTCCCGAGATCGATATCCTCGATCTGGTGGCACAGGGTGCAGGAGATTCCATCCATGGCGGGAAGATGGAGAAAGTGCGCCGGATCAAAGAAGCCGCCGTCGAGCAAGTGGACCGGTTCGCCGTCGACTTTTGCCTGGGTGCGCGCCATCGGCGTGTGGCAGGTGGCGCACTTTTCCTCGATCACGGCCTGGACGCTCGGATTGCGCAACACCTCGGATCTCACCTTGGCTTGCCAGAGGGGATCCCTGGCCCCGTTGGCCATCATCGTCGATCGCCACTGCTTGTCGATCGAGACGTCCCTGCCCGAGGAGTCGGTGAGAGCGGTATGACACCAGGCGCAGTTGCCCGATCCCGCGAAGTCACCCGAGTCGAACTCCACCAGGTCGGTACTCCTCGGACCGTCCGCCCCACCGTCCGCGGGTAGAGGAGAGGTGAAGCCGAATGCCCACAACGCGAGAACGCCGAGTGCGGAAACAAAAAAAGACAGTAATGAACAATGGCAGCTTTTAGTTCCCCCTCTGGTGGACATGGCAGTCTCCTGTTGTTTTTGATAACGCTAACGTTCAGGCTTTCCCAATACTTTTACCAGGAGCCGAGGCGTATATCAAGCAACATCAATAAGTACAATCCTCTATATTCCTATAAATTGGATCGACCGCTACTCTTGACAGGAAGAGGTGAGCGCGCTGCCGAAGCCGGACGCCTGTGAAGCGCCCGAGATCAATTTCAGCGTGTTGTCCGTCTGCTTCCCGAAATGGAGGTAGAGGGCCATGAGGTTCGTCGCCTCCTCGAGGGACGACGGCTTGCGCAGGAGGAGGATTAATAGGTTCCTCCAGAAGAGGTAAGCCGTCGACGGCCGGCATCCGAGCTTTCCCAAGAGCTTGAAAAAGCCGAGCGCCGCCCGGCGTCTTTCGCGCCACGAAGGCCTGTGCTTCACCTTCCGATTCAGCGCCAGCCCGAGCTTCAGACAGCGGTCGAAATAATTCCTCGGGGAATAGACCTCCTCGAGAACGCCGACGAAATCCCCATAGACCTCGCTTCTCGGACGCTTGGTGACGAAGTTGAGGCCGCTCGTGGTCTGATCGATCGCCGTGCCGTCGTTGCCTTCGAGCAGATTGGCGCTCTCGAGGAACCGGCCCTCGCCGATCAGGCGGCGCGTCAACTGCGTGCGCGGAAGGGCGTAGAGGAGGCCGATCATCGCCATGCAGATATCCGCCCGGCGCACGACGTGGGCGATCGCTTTCACCGACGCGCTCGTCTCGTTGTCGAATCCGATAATGAAACCGCCGTTGACCACGATCCCCCGGCCGTGGATCTTGCCCACATCGTCGGCGATGTTCCTATGAAGGTTGGTCCGTTTTTTCGAAAGGGCGAGCACCTCCTCGTCGACCGACTCGATCCCGATGAACACGTACCTGAAATCGACGGCCGCCATGAGGCCGAGCATCTCGTCGTCGTCGGCGAGATTGATCGACGCTTCAGTGGAAAAGCAGAAGGGGTAGCGGTGATCGACCGACCAGTCTCCCAGCGCCTCGAGGATCGCCTTCGCCTTGCGCTTGTTGCCGATAAAATTATCGTCCACAAAATCGACGTGGCCGCGGTATCCCAACCGGTAGAGGGCATCGAGCTCGGCCAGCACCTGTTCGGGCGCCTTCGTGCGCGGCGTGCGGCCGTAGAGTTCGATGATGTCGCAGAACTCGCAGTCGAAGGGGCAGCCGCGCGTAACCTGAACCCCGACCATCAGATAGTTGTCGAAATCGAGCAGGTCGAAGCGCGGCACCGGGCTGTCTGTGATCTTCGGCCTCTCTTGCGGAGGGGCGTAGACCTTGCTCTCCACACCGTCATCGAGATCCTTCACGAAGGCGGCGATCGAGCCCTCGACTTCGCCCAGGATGAGATAGTCCGCTCTCCTGTAGACGTCGGGCTGAGCGGTAGGATCGGGGCCGCCGGCGACCACCTTCTTTCCCCGGCCATGCACCCTGTCGATGAGTCTCAGGAAATTGGCCTGCTGCGAGAGCATCCCGCCGATGAAAACGAGGTCAGCCTCATCGATCTCGCGATCCCGAAGCGGCCTGGTGTTCATATCGACGAGGGTCATGTTCCACGAACTCGGGAGCAGGGCGGCGAGTGTGATCAGGCCGAGCGGCGCGGCGGGATACTTGGCGCCCACGAGTCGGCAGACCTCCTTGTAGTTCCAGAATCCATAGGGAGAGAATTCCGGATAGACGAGCAATATTTTTTTGGCAACGATCGTAGGGGGTTCCGATTGGAATTCGCGATTGTGGATTCATTCCCTTGAGAGGCGTCCCTCCGCCAGGAAGCGGAGCACAAGGAAGACTTCTCACAGTATGAACGCTCGTGCGGGAAAATGAAGGCAAATACGATAAAAGAGAAAGAGGAGGTCACGTTGTCGTGACCTCCTCTTCATCGTATCATCGGCAGGATTTCCTGCTGATCGCTTTCCTAGTACCGGCCGCCGCCGCCGCCGCCGCCGAAGCCGCCACGACGTCCGCCGCCGCCGCCGCGATTCTCGCGGGGCTGGGCTTCGTTGACCTTGATGTTGCGGCCGCCATGCTCCTGGCCGTCGAGAGCCGAGATGGCTGCCTGCGCTTCTTCGTCGGTGCTCATCTCGACGAAACCGAAACCCTTGCTCCGGCCGCTGTCGCGGTCCATGATCACCTTGGCGCTATCGACAGTGCCGAACTCTGTGAACATGCCTTCGAGTGCCTGGTCGTCGACTTCGTAGTTCAGATTGCCGACATACAAATTCTTACCCATTTGGAATCTCCTAGTGAGGGTATCCGACCTGTAATTCTCTTTCCAGGTCATTGAAAAAAGCGGCCAAATCGTTTTGGCCCGTAGCGTCGGTAAAGTCGATGGAGAACTTTGGGTGAGAGCCGATGCGAACATGTACCGTCAAAAACCAGAGTCACTCATTCAGCTAACCAACGGAAGGCATATAGCACGGATCGTCATTTTTTCCAAGTTATTTATGGAAATAGATTTCCACCTAATCGACTCCCGCTCCGCCTCGAACTGGAGATTGCCTAATCGTAATTGACCGCATAGTCGTACATGGCCCAGAAGATCTCCTCCTTGTCGCCTTCGCCGTTGGTCATGAGAATGACGCCGATGTCGTTCTCCGGGCCATAGCGCATGCTGGTTCTTACACCGTAGAATCCACCGATGTGGCCCCACAATCTCACGCCGTCGGGCGCGGTCACCCTGTTCCAGATCAGGCCGATCGATCCGTTGATATGGGGAACCTGCTGAGTGAGCATGAGTTCGACTGTCGCGCTCTCGAGCAGGCGCAACGAGCGCGGGTCGCTTTGCCGGACCGCGGCGGCCGTCAACGGACCGTGGGGTGGCACCGTGCGTCCCCGCTTGTTCATGAAGGTCAATAGAAACCGTTCCATCTGGGGAACGCTCGTCCTGAGCTGACCGGCGGGAAAATGGCTCCGCCCGTAGTGGCCGTAAGGGACGTGGTCCGATCCGTTCCACGAGTAGGGCATGGCGATATGGGCCTGAATCAGTTTGGCCACAAAAAAGGAGGTCTCCTTCAAGTTCAGAGGCTTGTAGATGTATTTTCGACAGTACTGGTCGAATTCCATTTTCGAAATCGTTTCCACCAGATGGCCGACGAGCGAGATGCCGATATTGGTGTATTCGTAATCGGTGCCGGGCTTCCAGGTGCAAAAGTTGAGGTCGGGATCATAGAGAGCCCCCCAGGGCGCCAGATAACTTTCCAGATACTCACCCAGAGGAATCGGCGAGTCTCCCTGATAGATCGGCATCAAGTCCCAGTTGTCATCGATACCCGAGGTGTGGGTCATGAGCATGCGGATGGTGATCTCTTCCGACGGGAAGTGTGGACTGAAAACTTGAAACTGGGGCAGGTAGAGGTTGACGGGATCATCGAGCTCGAACAGCCCCCGCTCCCAGAGCTGCATGATGGCCACGGCGGTGAAAGTTTTCGAAACCGACGCCTGCATGAAGAGGGTGTCCGCCCGAACCGGTTGCGG
>Ga0180430_10001948_pt1 | contig 19334 bp, 15 predicted proteins | sample SS_ome_9_FD_132999 | JGI IMG/M metagenome (GOLD analysis project Ga0180430, IMG submission 132999) | Hypersaline lake sediment archaeal communities from the Salton Sea, California, USA - SS_1_S_2 metaG | ecosystem: Environmental > Aquatic > Non-marine Saline and Alkaline > Hypersaline >... | reverse complement strand
GCCAGGTTGACTACCTGGATGAAGTGAGAGATATAGATCCTGACCTTTTTCAGCCGCCGTTGGTATTCCTTGTTTTTTTCCGCCTGGATATTCAGTGCGTTCTTGTGTTCGGATATGGCATTCTCGAACAGGGGCAGAACCTTTTGAATGTTGCGGAAAGAGCCGGCACTGAAAGCAAGTTTGAAGGGGGGTAGGTCCTTTCCTTTGGCGTAGGCTGCCTTCAGAGATTTTAGCCGTGCTGAATCTGTGTTTGGTAAGCGGCGATAGGGCATGTTAGTAAAATTGTTAACAATAGGTTGATAAATGGCCTGCGATCTGCGAATATAGGGAAATAATATTCCCTTGCAATACTATTCGCATATTTTTACTCTGTGGGAATGAAAAGGTTACAAAAATCTCCTGTTTTTATTCTAATGCTTCATTAAAGCCCTTGGAACTTTTAGCTTGTCGCCGCCGAATAGCTAAACATTTTGGTGGAGAATAAGCTATTGTCGAAAAATGAAACTACTTTTAATGGAACGTTTGAAAACCAAAAATTTGTATCAGATATGAACTTGTTTCCAAAGGAGATTTACTGGCAGAGAAGAAAAATGTTGCGTGAAGAAGTGGGTGAGGGTGTGATCCTTATACCAGGCAATGGCGAGAGTTCCATGAACTACCCGGCCAATTATTATCATTTCCGGCAGGACAGCTCTTTCCTGTATTTTTTCGGCATAAACAGGCCCGGATTTTATGGGCTTTGTGATGTGGACAAAGAACAGGATTTTCTTTACGGGGATGATTTTGGCATTGATGATATCATATGGATGGGAGAGCAACCTTCGGTAAAATCTTTGGCAGCCAGTGTAGCCGTAGAGCATACCGGAACCCTGTCTTCGCTGGAAAGTTTTTTGCGGGAATGTCTGCAATCGGGTCGGAAGGTGCATATCTTGCCCACCTACCGGGGCGACCAGGTGATCACCCTGGCGGCTATGGCCGGAGTGGATCACGAAAAAATAAAGTCAATGGTTTCTTTGACGCTGATCGATGCAGTGGTGAAACTGCGTTCGGTGAAAGATGACCATGAGATCGCCGAAATGGAGAAGGCGGTCGATGTGGCCCGAATCATGCATACCACAGCCATGAAAATGGCCTATCCTGGAAATTTCGAACGGGAACTGGCAGGGGCCGTAGAGGGAATTGCACTTTCCCATGGCGGACCCGTTTCCTTTCCGGTGATCCTCAGCATGGATGGTCAGACCCTTCACAATCACTATCACGGCAACGAGCTGGTGGAAGGCAGAATGGTGGTGTGTGACGCAGGTGCTGAAACTGCCATGTGCTATGCCAGTGACATTACCCGAACCTTCCCGGTGGGGGGAAAGTTTTCTGATCAGCAGAAAGATATTTACAATATTGTCTTAAAGGCTAATACGGAAACCATCCAGGCTTCGAAGCCCGGGCACACTTACAGGGAAGTACACCTGATGGCTGCGAAGATTATTGCCGGGGGACTGAAGGATCTGGGAATCATGAAAGGCGATGTGGATGAGGCTGTAGCTGCAGGAGCTCATGCCCTGTTTTTCCCGCATGGTCTGGGTCATATGCTGGGTCTGGATGTACATGATATGGAAGGACTGGGAGAGAATCACGTGGGTTACAATAAGGAAGTAAAGAGGGCCGATCAGTTTGGCCTTGCCTACCTGAGACTGGGGCGAAAGCTGGAGCCGGGATTTGTAGTAACCAACGAGCCAGGATGCTATTTCATTCCTGCCCTGATTGATATATGGAAGTCAGAGAACAAACTCGGGCAATTTATTAATTACGATCAGGTAGAGAAGTACAGAGACTTTGGTGGAGTCAGGATCGAAGACGATGTACTGATCACCGACGAAGGCAGCCGTGTACTGGGAACCCCAATTCCGAAAACGGTGGACGAGGTTGAGGATACCATGAGGGTATAAAAAAACCCGGGAGTAAGCTCCCGGGCTGTTTTAGGATTAGTATTGGCAGACCTGTTTATCAGAAGGTCGCCTTGTAATATTCCCGATTTAAGCGGGCGATGTTTGTCAGCGTAATCCCCTTGGGACATTCAGCTTCGCAGGCTCCCGTGTTGGTGCAATTTCCAAATCCCAGGTCATCCATTAGGGCGACCATGTCACGGACCCTTTGGGTGGCTTCTACCTTGCCCTGGGGAAGCAATGCCAGGTGACTTACTTTGGCGCCCACGAATAACATGGCAGAGGCGTTTTTGCAGGCTGCCACGCAGGCCCCGCAGCCTATGCACGCAGCTGCATCCATAGAAAGATCGGCATGAATTTTCTTCACCGGGATGGCATTGGCATCCGGAGCACTTCCTGTGTTGACCGAAACATAACCTCCTTCCTGAATGAGGGTATCAAAGGCATTGCGGTCTACCATCAGGTCCCTGATTACAGGGAAAGCCCTGGCGCGCCATGGTTCTATAACTATGGTGTCACCATCCTTAAATTTTCGCATATGAAGCTGACAGACTGTGATCAGTGAATCGGGTCCGTGTGGCCTGCCATTGATATACAAACCACAGGCACCACAGATTCCTTCTCTGCAGTCGTGATCATATACCACTGGTTCTTCACCTTTGTCAATCAGTTCCTCATTGAGAACGTCAAGCATTTCCAGAAACGAACTATCGCTGGAAATATCACGGAGTCTGTAATTGACAAACTTTCCCCTGGAATTGGGATCCTTTTGTCGCCAGATTTTCAGTTTCAGGTTCATGGTATATCTTCTTCTATTTGTAATTCCTTTGTTTTACTTCGATATATTCAAAATCCAAGGGCTCCTTATGCAGCGCCGCATCCTTATCCTCTCCCTTGTACTCCCAGGCTGCCACAAAGTTCATTTCTGTGTCGTTACGCAGCGCTTCTCCCTCTTCGGTCTGGTACTCTTCTCTGAAATGCCCTCCACAGGACTCTTCCCGGATCAGCGCATCCATGGCCATCAGTTCGCCAAGTTCGATGAAGTCGGCCAGCCTGGTCGCTTTCTGCAATTCTCCGTTTAGGTCCTCAATTTCCCCGGGGATTTTCAGATCAAACCAGAATACCTCCTTCAGTTTCCGGAGCTCTTCTCTGGCCTTAATCAAACCTTCCTTGTTCCGGGCCATTCCCACTCCTTCCCACATGATTTTCCCGAGTTTCTTATGAAGGGTATCCACACTCATGGTGCCGCGGATGGCCATCAGCTTCTCCAGTTGCTCACGCACCTCTGTTTCGGCAGCCTCAAATTCGGGGAGGTCAGTCTTAAAACGGGGTGTATTGATCTCATCGGCCAGGTAGTTCTGAATGGTGTAAGGAAGGACAAAATAGCCATCGGCCAGCCCCTGCATCAGGGCTGATGCCCCCAATCTGTTGGCTCCGTGGTCGGAGAAATTAGATTCGCCAGTGGCAAAGAGCCCTGGTATGGTAGTCTGTAACTCATAATCCACCCATATGCCTCCCATGGAATAGTGAATGGCCGGGTAGATCATCATGGGTACTTTGTAGGGATTGTCGTCGGTAATCTTTTCGTACATCTGGAAAAGGTTTCCGTATTTGGCTTCGATTACATCTTTTCCCAGCCTTTCAATGGAATCTTTGAAATCGAGGAACACAGCCAGGCCCGTTGAGTTAACCCCAAAACCAGCATCGCAACGCTCCTTGGCTGCACGTGATGCCACATCGCGGGGCACAAGGTTTCCAAAGGCAGGATACCTTCGCTCCAGGTAATAATCGCGATCCTCTTCAGGGATGTCAACCCCTCTGAGCGTGCCATTTTGCAAAGCTGCAGCATCTTCTTTCTTCTTTGGAACCCAAATGCGGCCATCGTTTCTCAGGCTCTCACTCATCAGGGTAAGCTTGCTCTGGTAATCGCCATGTACAGGGATGCAGGTAGGGTGAATCTGAACAAAGCAGGGATTCCCGAAAAAGGCTCCCTTTTTATAGCATTGCCAGGCGGCGCTCCCATTGGCTCCCATGGCCATGGTGGAAAGGAAAAATACATTTCCATACCCGCCCGTTGCCAGAACCACGGCATGTGCACTGAATCGTTCAAGCTTGCCTGAAATCACATCCCGGGCGATGATGCCCCGGGCCTTGCCGTCGACCATAACCAGGTTGAACATTTCCATTCTGGGGTACATTTCAATGTTCCCCTTCTTAACCTGTCGGGCCTGGGCCTGGTAGGCACCCAGCAGCAATTGCTGACCGGTTTGACCACGAGCATAAAAGGTCCTGGATACCAGGGCCCCTCCAAAGGATCGGTTGTCCAGGGTGCCTCCGTATTCGCGGGCAAAGGGCACACCCTGTGCCACACACTGATCGATGATTTCGTTACTTACTTCAGCAAGCCGGTAAACATTGGACTCGCGTGAACGGTAGTCTCCCCCCTTGATGGTATCATAAAAGAGGCGATAAATGCTGTCGCCGTCATTCTGGTAATTCTTGGCGGCGTTGATACCCCCCTGTGCAGCAATGGAATGAGCACGCCGGGGACTATCCTGGTAGCAAAAGGATTTTACCTTGAAACCCATTTCAGCCAGCGAAGCTGCTGCCGAGGCTCCGGCCAGACCGGTCCCCACCACGATGATATCCAGTTTTCGCTTGTTTGCCGGGTTGACCAGGTTCTGGTTCGATTTATATTTAGACCATTTTTCTGCTAAGGGTCCTTCGGGTATCCTGGAATTTAGCTTAACCATGTTGAGTCTTGTTGATGTTAAAGGAAGTAGATATAGACAGGAATAAAGGAGTAACCTCCCACAATGATGGCGGAATATACGATGGCCAGAAACTGTACCACCGGAGTATATCGCTTATGGTCCATGCCCAGTGTTTTGAAGGCCGATTGAAATCCGTGAACCAGGTGAAATCCCAGAAAAACAAAGGCCGCGATATAGAAAATTACAAAGGGGAGCATCTTGAATTTATCCATAATTTCAGAGGCAAAATCGTGGTAGGCCACACCATCCACAATTACCTCGGCCGCATGTCCGAACTTCGCTTTGATGTAGAAATCCATGAAGTGAATCACCAGAAAGACCAGGGTGATCAGAGCTGTATGGATCATGAATTTTGAGAAGAAGGAGGTGTTTGAGTAGTTGGCTTTGTTGTACCTGCTGGGTCGGGCGATCCAGTTCTGTATCTGCAGGATCAGCGCATAAATCACATGCAGCAGCAATCCGCCGAACAGAACAATCTCGAAGATCTTGATCAGGATATTGCTGGTCATGAAATGAGCAGCTTTGTTATACACCATGGGATCATCGAAGAAGACAATTAATAGATTGATCCCCATGTGGACCAGCAGGAAAACAAGAAGAAAAATCCCCGCCAGTGACATCAAAAGTTTCTTTCCGAGGGAAGAAGTGAAAATACTGGACATATGATTACAATTAAAATAAGTTACTTAAATTGCATTGAGTCAAAACAAATATAAGATTTTATAATCCCTTCTAACTTACCTGAAATATTTCCTACAACAGGTATACATGCCACAATTTAGAAGCTCTATAGTTTATGAAACCCGATCCAGTCCCGTCAACACTTTTCAGACGCAACAGATCTAAGCTAAGGGCTGCCATGGCTCCTGGATCAGCGGTACTGATCAGATCGGGCGATGCAAAAATCAGGAGCGGCGACCAGTATTATCCCTACCGGCAGCTTTCAGATTTTTACTACCTGACCGGTATGGAACAAAGGGACAATATCCTGGTCCTTAATCCCGATCATCCCGATCCTTCTTTGAGAGAAGTACTCCTAATCCGAAGATCCACCCCTAAATCAGATTTGTGGAGTGGTCCCCTGCCCGGACTGGAGGAGGTGAGGAGACTTTCGGGTATCGAACAGGTGCGTTGGATGGAAGAAAAAGATACGATACTTGAGAAAGTTCTAGGGAATTCCACGCAGATATATTGTGACCTGGAGTTTAGTGAAGCACCCCATGTAAGCAGGATGCCTTTGCACCCACTTATAGAAAAACTCAGGATGATTAAGGAAGTGGAGGAAGTGGATCAAATCAAAAAGGCCATATCCATCACTCATAATGCATTCTTGAAGTTGCTGACCCGGGCTAAACCTGGAGTTTGGGAATACCAGCTGGAGGCGGAGCTTATTGCCAGTTTTATCGGGGACGGGGCCGCCGGACATGCCTACGATCCCATAATGGCCAGTGGGGAAAATGCTTTGATCCTTCATTATTTGCATAACCACAGTCAATGTCGGGATGGTGAGCTGATCCTGATGGATTTTGGCGCCGAGGTAAATAATTATGCAGCCGATTGCTCAAGGACCATTCCGGTAAATGGCCGTTTTTCTCCCAGACAAAGGAAGGTGTATGATGCAGTGCTCAGGGTGTTCAGGCAGGCCAGGGATATGATGGTGCCGGGTACGGTTCTGGGCGAATTACATCAACAGGTGGGCAAGCTTTGGGAAGAAGAACATATTAAACTGGGCCTGTATACGAGGGAGGAAACCAAGGTGCAGGCTGACCAGGATCCACCCTGGAAATATTATTACATGCATGGCACATCCCATTCGCTGGGTCTGGATGTACACGATCCCTTCGACCGCAGTAAGCCCTTTGAACCGGGCATGGTGCTTACCTGTGAACCGGCAATTTATATTCCCGAAGAACAGATGGGCATTCGTTTGGAAAATGACATACTGATTACGGCGGACGGACCGGTCGATTTGATGGAGGATATTCCCATGGAAGCGGACGAAATCGAAGAACTGATGAACCGGAAACCCTGAGCAAGATGGAGAAACAAGTTAGATTCAAAGGCGTAGATGTGAACTATTCCGATCGGGGAGAGGGCGCCTGTGTGTTGCTGCTGCATGGCTACCTGGAAAACAGTGAGATATGGGAAGGTTTTTCCCATTTGATACAGCAAAAGTACAGAGTAATTATCCCGGACCTGCCAGGGCATGGAAAATCAGGGACCTGGGGTGAAATTCACAGCATGGATGATCTGGCTGGATCTGTGAAGGCTGTGATGGATGCCGAAGGTCTGGAAAAGGTTTTTTTGATCGGGCATTCCATGGGTGGTTATGTGGTCATGGCTTTTGCAGAGCTTTTTCCGAATCGCCTCCTGGCTTACTCACTATTTCACTCCACCTGCTTTGCAGATAACGAAGAGAAAAAGTCGAACCGTGACCGTGAGATCAGCCTGGTGCTCTGCGGAAAAAAGCGACAAATAATTCTGGTAAACATTCCCAAGGCCTTTTCTTCAGACAACGTGGATCTATTGCCCACGGAGGTAGAGAGAGCCAGACGGATTGCTCTGAATAACAGTGATAAGGGCATCGTTGCCTTGCTTCAGGGGATGAAGGCCCGACCCGATCGTACAGAAGTATTAAAAAATCAAAAGCTACCACTCTTGCTGGTGGGAGGGATGAAGGACAATTACATCCCGGTGCAGGTTTTTGAACGGCTTGTGGCCCTGGCCCCGCATGCCACAGTCCTTCGCCTGGAAGAAAGCGGACACATGGGATTTATTGAAGAACCTGAAAAAGTAGTGGGTGTTCTTGACGAGCTTATGGCCTCATTGAATTAAAAAAAGGCCTGCCGGCTATAGACCAGTTTTTCTCCCGGATCTTTGCCAACAGGCCTGGTTGTATTCACCAACCCTAAATTCTTACTTACATTTCCAATTCTATTTACCCGCGGCCGGATCCCTTGTATCCCCTGCCAAAGCCTCTTCCATATTCCGAACCGCTTCTGTCACCGCGTCCTTTACGGCCCTGACTCATGTGACCGGCATGCCTTCTCCTTTGCTCCAGTTGCATCACCTGCTCATCGGTCAGCACCTCCTTCATCGCAAGCCTGTGCCTGATCTGCTCTTTCCGGATTTCATTCATCAACTCGGTTTGCTGGTCAATGACCTTGTCCAGAGCCTTCAGGTCTACTGTCTCTTCAGCGAGAAGGGTACGTTCCTTGGCCCTGATTTCGCTCATTTTGGCCCTGAGGGGTTTCATGGTAAGGTATTGTTCGGTGCGCAGAGCACTGAGTTCTTCTTTTTGAGTTTCTGTGAGATCGAGCCTGGCATACCTGCCTTCGTCGTTTACGGGTCCCATGCCTCTTCCGCCCTGACGATTATACTGGGCATCCACTGCCAGGGTCATTACGGTAGCCAGAAGAAATACTCCGGCTGATTTTATAATTCGTGTTTTCATATACATCAATTTAAATAAGACAAATGGTATTCAATTGTCTTTTGGATGCAATGAAACAGAAAAGGTTTAATCTGGCAGTCCGATCAGAGCGAGGATAGGGTGTCTATGGCCACCTGCAGGGTGTTGTCGATGGAGGCAATTATGGGATAGAATCCAATATTGTCAATCACGTTCCTTCCAATGTAGGCCTTGACAGTCTGGTGCAGGGCAAGTTCTGAGATCCGGATATCCTTGTAGCTGGGATCTACCCCTTTCCCCTTGGCATATTCGATGAATTCGGGAAGAATGTCCTGGTCGTTCAGATAGCCTTCGATTTCTTTGGAGTTAGTAAACTGTTCCAGAGCTGCCCTGTTTTTGTCAGTATAGTAGAAGGCAAAACGGTACATAAGTCCCATGCTTCTGACCCTGTTGTAGTAGTCCGAAACCGCAGTGGTATCCACAGGAACAAAAATATCCGGCATGATGCCTCCACCCCCGTACACGATTTTCCCTCCGGGCGTGACAAATTTTTGGGAATCATCAAATTTGATGCTGTCGCGATGCTCCATTTCTCCTCTTCTGATCCGGTCGGCAAAGTCGTGATAGTAATCCTCTTTCCCATTTTCATAGGGACGCTGTATGCTTCTGCCGGTGGGAGTATAGTACCTGGCAACCGTAAGCCGCAATGCCGATCCATCCGGAAAACGCATCTCTTCCTGAACCAGGCCTTTCCCAAAAGATCTCCTTCCAATAACCAGACCCCTATCGTTGTCCTGTAGGGCACCTGCCAGGATCTCACTGGCCGAGGCACTGGCTTCATCGATCAGGATTACCACTTTATCGTTTTTCAGGATTCCCCGTGAGCTGGCAAAATCATTTTCCCTCGGCCGTGCTTTGCCTTCGGTGTAGACAATGAGCTGACCTTCTTCAAGGAACTGATCTGCAATCATTGTGGCAGCCTCCATGATCCCGCCACCATTGTTCCTCAAATCGATAATGTATTTCTCTACTCCCTGTGTTTTGAGCTTCTCAATGGCCTGCATAAACTCACGAAAAGTGGTTTGTGCAAACTGACTGATCTTAATGTATCCGATATTGTCCTCCACTTTGTATGCCACATCCACGCTGTAGATGGGGATATCGTCACGGGTGATTTCAAAGTCCAGGGGAGCTTTTTCACCACGGCGGTATATGGAAACTTTGACCTGGGTATTTTTGGGTCCCTTCAGCATTTTGACAATGTCGTCGCTGGGCATATTTACTCCTGCCACCACTGAATCGTCCACCATAATGATCCTGTCGCCGGCTACAATTCCGACCATCTCGGAAGGCCCATTGGGTATGGTATTGATAATGGCCACCGTGTCGTCAGTCATGTTAAAACTTACTCCAATCCCACTGAAGTTACCCACCAGAGGTTCTGAAAACCGCTGAAAATCCGTGGCTGGGATATAGATGGAATGAGGGTCCAGTTTATCTACCAGTGCAGGCATCACAGCCTCATTCAGATTCTCCAGACCTACTGTGTCTACATATTCATTCACAATGTACTGAAGAGCTGAAGTAATTTTACTTCCTCTGGGAGTCAGGGAAAAAGCCCCGCCTGAGTTGTTTCCCGGGCGAATGGAAAATTTCTGTTTGTTTACCTCGTCGCTTACTATGCTGCGTATACGGATGCCGGTTATCCAGTTGCCCAGAAGAATTCCTACGATCAGCGCTACGCTGACAATTACCGGCAAAAATATGATCAGTCTTTCTCTCTTGGTCTTCATATTCCCCTCACTTTTTTCGCGACCCTTCGAATCACTTATTCTATATCAGCTATGTGGACAAGCTTTATCTCTGCCCTTTCGAGAAGATCAAGTCCATCCGTAATTCTGTATTTTTCCTGGAATACCACCCGGATAATCCCGGACTGTATAATCAGCTTGGCGCACTCCACACAGGGTGAAGTGGTAATGTAGAGTGTGGAACCGTCGCTGCTGTTGTTGGATTTAGCCACTTTGGTAATGGCATTGGCCTCAGCATGCAGCACATAGGATTTGGTAATGTCATGTTCATCCTCGCACTCATTCTCAAAGCCTGAAGGAGTGCCGTTATAGCCGTCCGAGATGATCATCTTGTCCTTCACGATCAGAGCACCAACCTGTCTGCGTATGCAATAGGAATTGGATGCCCAGATCCTGGCCATCTTCAGATAGCGCTTGTCAATGGCCACTTGCTTGTCTACAGTGTTGCTTTGCTCTGACATCCGGGAGGCATTTGTGCCCAGGGCCGGGATCGAACCGGCACGATATTGCTATCACTGGTGTTTGAGACCAGCGCGTCTACCAATTCCGCCACCTGGGCAATATATTATAAGCTGAACGTCCTGGGAGTAATGTTGTCCCAATTCAACTATGCATTTCAATTTTTTCTAAGAACCCTGTAAGCTGCCTTCCTTCTGCCAATGAATCACTCAGAGCTTCCGGAAGCGCAGCGAAGTTAATGCTTTTCACCTAAATTGCCAAGCCTGCAGGAAACCGAGTTTGCAAGCTTTTGAAGTCATTCTCGCGACCTCATGTTCTTAAATATCTTTTATGAAACGATCCATTGCTAAATTTGTTGACCGAAACTTATCTGAAAAACTAGAATATCATGGAAAAGGAGTACAAAGAAAAGGTCATTCATGTATTAAATCGCCTGGGCATTAAAGATCTGAATCCGGGTGCGACCACTGGAACTGAATGGATCCAGACCGCTGGAGATGTTACTTCATCGCTTTCTCCCATCGATGGAGAGATTATAGCTAAAGTTAGCAATGCCACAGCAGAAGATTATGAAAGAGTGATCCAGACCGCTGAAAAAGCCTTTTCCACATGGAAGTCTGTGCCTGCACCCCACAGGGGTGAGGTGGTTCGCCAGATTGGCCTGGCCTTACGCGAATACAAGGAGGACCTGGGATTCCTGGTCACCCTGGAAATGGGTAAAATCTACCAGGAAGGATTGGGAGAAGTACAGGAGATGATAGACATCTGTGATTTTGCCGTGGGACAATCCCGTCAGCTTTATGGATTCACCATGCAAAGCGAACGGCCGCAGCATCGTATGTACGATCAGTATCATCCCCTGGGGATAGTAGGTTTGGTAACTGCCTTTAACTTTCCGGTAGCCGTCTGGGCCTGGAATGCCATGATTGCAGCCATCGCCGGAGATGTGGTGGTTTGGAAACCCAGTTCCAAGACTCCGTTAACTGCCCTGGCCATCCAGAATATTATCAGCAAGGTGCTGAAAGAAAACAAGGTTCCCGAAGGAGTTTTTAACCTGGTGGTGGCAAAATCTTCCGTCATGGGTGATAATTTCGCTGCCGACAAAAGAATACCCCTGTTCTCCGTAACCGGTTCAACCCGTGTAGGAAAGCATATTTCAGGCATTGTGGGCGAACGCCTGGGCAACTCCATCATGGAGCTGGGAGGAAACAATGCACTTATTGTCTCCGAGCATGCCGATCTGGACCTGGCCATTCCTGCCATCGTATTCGGAGCCGTAGGAACTGCCGGTCAGCGCTGTACCTCCACCCGCAGGGTAATTATACATGAAAAGGTATACGAAGAGGTAAAAACCCGGCTGGTTAAGGCTTATAAGCAGGTATCGACCCGCATTGGTAATCCCCTGGATGAAAAAATCCTGGTTGGTCCGGTGGTAGATACCGGGGCTGTTCAGGACTTTACCGCAGCCATGGAGAAAGTCAAAGAGGAGGGAGGCAAGATCCTATTCGGAGGTGAAGTCCTCACCGGAGATGAGTATGGCGCTGGAACCTATGTGGTGCCTGCTCTGGCTGAAGTGGAAAACAAGTACCAAATTGTGCAGGACGAGACCTTTGCCCCGCTGCTTTACTTGATCCGCTTCGGCAACATCGATGAGGCCATTGCCTTAAACAACGATGTTCCCCAGGGGCTCTCTTCGGCCATCTTCACCCTGAACCTGAGAGAAGCTGAGAAATTCTTATCCGGAATGGGCTCCGACTGTGGTATTGCCAATGTGAACATTGGTACATCCGGTGCAGAGATTGGAGGAGCATTCGGAGGAGAGAAAGAAACCGGCGGCGGAAGGGAATCGGGATCCGATGCCTGGAAAGCCTACATGCGCAGGCAAACCAATACCATCAATTACGGAACCGACCTGCCCCTGGCTCAGGGAATCAAGTTCGACATCTAATTCTCAATATAATAACTCGAAATCTGAAAGCCTGGCCCCTTTGTCAGGCTTTCTTTTTTGGTCTATGTAAACCCTGTAGAAATCTCGCGGATTTTTACGAGGAGCCTACAGCTGGCGCTTGCGTCAGGTTAAGCGACGAGGAAAATATTCGGAGATTTATTTGGCTTACATGGCCCTGGTGAGGATTTTCGAATGCACCAGATTCCGTGCGGCCAGGGCGATGCCTTCTGCATCGTAGCCACATTCCTTATAAAGCTCTTCCTGTGTGCCGTGGTCCACAAAACGGTCGGGGATTCCCAGGCGGATGACCTTGGCTTTGTAGCTGTTATCATTCATGTACTCGATAACTGCACTCCCCAGTCCGCCCACGATGGAAGCATCTTCGACGGTGATGATCTTTTTAAACTTGGTAAATACAGTTTTTAGCAGCTTATTATCCAGGGGCTTCAGGAAGCGCATATCGAAATGTGCTGCGCTGATGTGTTCCTTTTCGAGCTGATCAATGGCTTTGGCTGCCAGATTCCCAATGGGGCCCAGAGTAAGAATGGCCAGGTCGTTACCATCTCGCAGTTGCTGCCCTTTTCCGATTTTCACCTCGCTGAAATCCTGCTTCCAGTCCACTGTTTCACCCCTTCCTCTGGGATAACGAATCACCATGGGTCCTGAAGGCTTGAGCTGGGCAGTATACATCATATTCCGCATCTCGATCTCATTGAGAGGGGAGGCAATGGTCATACCCGGGATGCATCTGAAAAATGCCAGGTCATAGGCTCCGTGATGGGTTGCACCGTCTGAACCTACCAGTCCGGCCCGGTCCAGGAAAAAGACTACGGGCAATTTCTGAAGGGCCACATCGTGAATCACCTGGTCATAGGCCCGCTGCATAAACGAAGAGTAAATATTGCAGAAGGGGATCATCCCGGATACAGCCAGTCCGGCCGAGAAAGTGACCGCATGCTGCTCCGCAATACCCACATCGTAAGTCCGGTCGGGCATCTCATCCATCATGGTCTTCAAAGAAGATCCGGTGGGCATGGCAGGGGTGATGCCTATAATTTTCTTATTGATTCGGGCCAGCTCCAGGATGGTGTCTCCAAAAACATCCTGATAAAGGGGCGGCTCGGGTTCATCCGACACCTTCTTAATGATCTCACCGGTATGCATATTGAACTTGCCCGGTGAATGGAATTGGGTTTGATTTTCTTCGGCTTTGGCAAATCCCTTTCCCTTTTGCGTGATCACATGCAGGAGCTTGGGTCCGGGTATGTCTTTCATATCCTTCAGCACCTCGGCCAGATGTAGTACATCGTGTCCGTCCACCGGTCCAAAATAGCGGAAGTTGAAGGATTCAAACAGATTGCTCTGCTTCAGCACTATGGACTTGATGGCATTTTCGATCTTCTGTGCGTACGACCTGGCATGTGGAGCGACCTTATTCATGAATCCCAACAGGTTCCACACATCGTTTTTCACCTTGTTGTAGGCCTTGGAGGTGGTTATATCCAGCAGGTATTCCTTCATGGCCCCCACACTGGGATCAATTGAAATATTATTGTCGTTCAGGATCACCAGCAGGTTTTTTCCTGCATCTCCCGCATTATTAAGCGCTTCAAAGGCCATTCCTCCACTGAGCGATCCGTCACCTATAACAGCAACCACCTGTCGATCCGACTGGTCCTTGTACTCATTTCCCGCCGACATACCCAGGGCAGCTGAGATGGAGGTGGAGGAGTGTCCCACCCCAAAGGCATCGTATTTGCTTTCCGAGGGTTTGGGGAAACCACTGATACCACCGTATTTCCGGTTGGTATGGAAAACTTCCCTGCGGCCGGTGAGTATCTTATGTCCGTATGCCTGGTGGCCCACATCCCATACGATCTGGTCGTAGGGAGCATTAAATATATGATGGAGGGCCACGGTAAGTTCTACCACACCCAGGCTGGCTCCAAAATGTCCTGGATTGGACGAAACCACTTCAATGATGTACTGTCGTAACTCTGAGCTCAGTTGACGTAAGTCCTCAGGGCTCAAGGACTTCATGTCCTCAGGACCGTTAATGGTCTTCAAAAGTTTGTATGCTTCTCCGCTCTCCGACATCGCCTATTTTTGCTGCTGCAAAGTTACAAATATTTATGGATGTTAATATCTTAAACAAGCGTGGGGAAAAAATGGCAAACAAAGCCCTGCTATTTTATGTAATTTTCTCCAATTGAACCGTTATGTAATTATGATGAAGAGCTTTATATATATATTGATGGGACTTGCGTTGCTGGCTTCCTGTGTACCGGCAAGTGAGTTTTCACAGCTTTCCGATAAGAGCAACTCTCTGCAGGGTGAAAGAGATGATCTGATGGCCGAAAACGAGCATCTTACTGTAGCAAACAGGGAGATGATGGCAAAGATCGATCAGGTGGAGGCTCAGCAGCAGAAGAATATCGAGGATAGCATCAGGATCCACAAGAGGGTGGAGCAACTGGAGCAGGAAATGGTGCAGCTTGAGAGGAAATACAACGATCTGGAGTCCACCCACGAATCTCTCCTGAGAGGCAATGCAAGGGAAACCCGGAGACTGCTCAACGAACTGCAGACCACCCAGGAGGACCTGGCCACCAAGGAACGAATGCTGAAGGAGCTTGAAGCCAATGTGGCTGGTCAGCGACAGGACGTGAACCGCCTGCAGGCAGAACTGGAAGCCAGGAATGCCCGCCTTCTGGAGATGGAAAGGATGCTCAATGAAAAAGACAGGGTGCTGGACGACCTAAGAGAGAAGGTGGCAGAAGCCTTGATGGGCTTTGAGGGTCAAGGGCTCACGGTAACCCGCAAAAACGGTAAAGTTTATGTTTCTCTGGATGAGAAACTGCTTTTCAAATCAGGTAGTACGGTGGTGGACCCCAACGGGGTACGTGCCCTTAAACAACTTGCCCAGGTACTGGCCCGAAATCCCGACATCAGTGTCATGATCGAAGGCCATACCGACGATGTACCCTTCCGGAAAGGATCTTCCATTAAGGACAACTGGGATTTGAGTGTGATGAGGGCCACCTCCATTGTGCGCATACTGCTCGATGGTTCCGGGATTGATCCCACCAGCCTTACGGTGGCCGGTCGTGGCGAGTTTTTGCCCGTAGATCCTGCCGATACACCAGAGGCAAGAAGGAAGAACCGGCGTACGGAAATCATCCTGTCGCCAGACTTATCAGAGGTATTCAGAATTCTGGATATGTAGCTTCGCACATATCCGAAGGGGTATATACTTAGAACAGGAACCGTTGCAGACCTAGACGGTCATGATATCCTCTTCCTTGGCTTCTACGATCTTGTCCACCTTTTCGCTGAACTCGTCAGTGAGCTTTTGAATTTGATCTTCGGCGGTTTTGGCTTCGTCCTCGGAAAGTCCGTCCTTCTGCATCTGCTTATATTCATCGTTGGCTTCACGACGGCTGTTCCGGATGCTTACCCTGGCATTTTCTCCTTCGCTTTTGACCTGTTTGGTCAGGTCGCGGCGACGCTCTTCAGTAAGCTGAGGTATGACCAGACGGATCACCTCCCCATTGTTGCCTGGGGTGATTCCCACATTGGACTGCATCAGTGCCTTTTCGATGGTATCGATCATAGATTTCTCCCAGGGTTGGATCATAATGGTCTTGGCATCGGGTGTACTCACGTTAGATACCTGGTTTAAAGGAGTCGGCGCTCCATAGTAATCTACCATTACTCCATCCAGGATGTGAACATTCGCTTTCCCGGCCCTGATTCTAACTAATTCGCTATCAAGGTGTTCAACGGCCTTCTGCATGTGCTCTTTGGCCATATCGTATACCAGTTGGACATCTTCGTTCATGATCTTTGGGTTTCGGTGTGCGCTAAATTTATCTAAATTTTAACTAAAGTTCCAATTTTTTCACCCGAAACCAGCTTCTTCAGGTTCCCCTTTTGGTTCATGTTGAATACCACAATGGGAAGTTGATTCTCCTTGCACATGGTAAAGGCCGTCTGATCCAGGATCCTCAATTCCTTCTCTATGGCCTCTACAAAACCAAGTTCATCGTATTTAACCGCATCCGGATCCTTTTCCGGATCGCTGGTATAAACTCCATCCACGCGGGTGCCTTTTAGCATCACATCCGCTTCCATCTCAACGGCTCTGAGCGATGCCGCCGTATCGGTAGTGAAATAGGGATTTCCGGTACCCCCGGCGAAAATGACGATCTCCTTGTTTTCAAGGGCCTCGATCACTTTGGGTTTGTAATAATATTCCGCTACGGGTTCCATACGGATGGCGGTAAACAGCCTGGCCGATTTTCCTTTGGATTGAAAGGCAGATTGCAGGGCCAGACCATTGATCACCGTGGCCAGCATGCCCATGTAATCGCCCTTTACCCGGTCAAAACCTGCTTCCACTCCCGATACGCCACGAAAGATGTTTCCACCTCCAATTACAATGCCTAGCTGTGCTCCCATCTCCGACACTTCGGTGATTTCTTCGATATAGTCGTTGAGCCTTTCAGAATCGATTCCATGGGAGCGGCCTGCCATCAGTGCTTCGCCGCTGAGTTTAAGCAATATCCTTTTGTAGGTCATTTAAAGCTGGGTTTGCCTTAAAAGTAATAAAAAGACTTCAAAGACTAGCCTATAGCTTTAGCTGAATACCTACTGGCCAGGAGGACTCAGGTGGAACGCTTTGCCTCTTTAAATAGTTTCTTGATGATGACATGGTAAACCCGGACACCGCGCCTCTCAATGAGGGGCGAATTGATAAAAATGATGATTCCTCGTTTCTTTTTCGGGTCAAATGCAACATAGGTCTCCACGCCTGGATCATAGCCCGAATGGGCCGGGATATTTCTCGTGAACAGGTAGCGGGGCATGAATGAAATGTAGCTAAATGCATCAAATTCATTGTAGTTCCAGGTAAGAGCCTGGTGCTTGGCTACTTCGGGGTACTGGACCTTAAGGTACTCATCGACTGTTTCTTCGCTCAGAAAAGCGAATCCGTTTACCTTCCCCCGATTGATCATGAGCTTCAATACCTGGGCATAATCGGTGGCAGTCGTCCTGAGCTGGCCATCTGGGAAGGAAGCAAAACCATAATGATTAAGAACCTCCGGTTCTTTCTCCGGGGCGATTTCATGGGGCCGGGCAATGTTATCGTGGGGAATCTCCTTTAGGAACCAGTATGAATTTGTCATCCCTAGGGCTTGGAAAATATCCTCTTGCATATACTGACTGAAGGACTTCCCGGAGATCCGTTCGATAAGAAGCCCAAGAAGGGAGTAGCCCATGTTGCAGTAGCTGAAACTCTCCCCGGGTTTTTCTTCGGCGAAGTTTTCTTCAGATAAATAATACTCGCCTCCTTCTGTAAAATAGTCCTTCACGTATGATTGCAGTTCCAGGGGGGAGTCTCCTCCTTCTGGAAGGGTATAGAGCGGATCAAGTACATCCCAGTTATCCCTTAGCGAGGAGGTGTGGGTCAGCAACATACGAAATGAGATAATCTCCCCGGGGTAATTAGGGTTGATAATTCTGAAAGGAAGGTAGTCGTTGATATCCTCGTCCAAATCCATCTTGCCCTGATCATATAGCTTCATGATCCCCAGAGATGTCACAGGTTTGGAACAGGAGGCCATCATGAACAGAGTGCTATCATTGATAGCATCCTTTCCCTGGTATTCTTTCACACCATAACTTCCCTGCCAGACGAGTTGCCCTTCCCCGATGCTGGCCACCTGCAATCCGATGATTTTGGCTTCGTCAAGATTCTGACTGATGTACGTATCGATTTTTTTGTGATCGCTTTGGGCAATGCCTTGAAAGGCATATAGTGAAAGCGCTAAGAATATTAATCCTCTTGGAGTACTTTTCATTTTGCGGAGCTTTAAGGTTTGAATTCTACCTTAATGATGCACTTCAGTTGGAAAAGTTGGAAGATCCAGATCAGTTTTCCCCTGCCTTCAGAAGTTTTTTCATCATCTCCTGGTAGAAAATTTTTTGTCCACCGAAGGTGAGGGTAGGTGAATTGGAGAAGATGATCCCGCCTCTTCTGTTCTCCGGATCGATGGATACCACGGTGGCAATTCCCGGATCGGCTCCGGTATGAGACGGAAGACGGGGCATAAGCAGGTAATAAAGGGTGCTTTCAAATTCGTTGTAGTTCCAGCAATGGGCCGAGTGCTTGTCGACCTCCGGAAAGGGGACCTCCAGGTATTCCTTGATGGTGGAAGCCTTCAAAAAGGGCTCCCCATTGACACGTCCACTGTTGACCATAAGTTTAACGATCTGGGCATAGTCCTGGACGGTGGTTCTTAGCTGACCATCGGGGTAAGAAGGATAGCCGAAGTGATTCAGTACTTCGGGATCATGGGGGTCCTTTTTGGTTGAAGGCCGCATTCGGTGAGGCCGGGCAATATTGTCATGTGGAATATCTTTCAGGTGCCAGTAAGAATTATACATTCCAAGGGGGGTGAAGATTTCCTTTCTCATGAACTCTGGAAAGGACATGCCGCTGATCTCTTCGATGATCACCCCCAGGGTGGCGTATCCCATATTACAATAGGCATAACTGGACTTTGGTTGTTCCCTGGCAAAGTTTTTTTCGGGCTTGTAATAGGCTCCCTCTTTTTCAAAATACTCCCTTACAAAATAGGAGAGCTCCAGAGGTGAATCGCCGCCTTCGGGCAGCGTATAGAGTGGATATAGGGTGTCCCAGTCGTCCCGCAGGGAAGAGGTGTGAGTAAGCAGCATCCTGAGTGTAATTGCCTCATCTGGATAATGAGGATTTCGGATTTTGTAAGGCAGGTAGCTGTTCACATCGGCATCAAGGTCCAGTAAGCCCCGGTCATAGAGCAGCATTATCCCCAGGGAGGTGACAGGCTTGGAACAGGAAGCTATTTGAAACAGGGTGCTGTCATTGACTTCCTTTCCGGTCTGCCATTCCTTGAGGCCAAAACTCCCGTGCCATACCAGTTCCCCCTGGCTCACGCTGGCCGCCTG
>Ga0180430_10001947_pt1 | contig 19339 bp, 16 predicted proteins | sample SS_ome_9_FD_132999 | JGI IMG/M metagenome (GOLD analysis project Ga0180430, IMG submission 132999) | Hypersaline lake sediment archaeal communities from the Salton Sea, California, USA - SS_1_S_2 metaG | ecosystem: Environmental > Aquatic > Non-marine Saline and Alkaline > Hypersaline >... | reverse complement strand
CACCCAAGTCCCAGTCGGCGAGTCTTCGAGACGACGACAGCGCCCGTCGGCAGCAAGGCAGAAACCCGCCTTCTTCGAAGTCGCGGGGGAGCGCCGTCTAACGGATCAGCCCATAACCTGCAGACTTCGCCGGCGTGGCCTGATCGAGGTACGGCGATCGTAGCCCAGCGGCAGGAGCGGCCTTCTCGGCGCAGCCGAGATGAGGCCGCGGAGCCCGCTCTCAACTCGTCAAACTGTCTGTCAGGTTCAGGGGCTTGTTATACGGCGGGCGACGGCAAATTGGGAACGAAGTCAGCCGAATCGCCAGACACGGAATCTCCTGAGGCAACGAGGAGATCGGCGACTCGCCCTCCAACGACTCGTCCAGACTCGGGTCGTTTCCGATCGGACGGCCGTAGCGGCACAGCAGTCGAGAGCGCCTCGGCGTCACTTCGAGACTTCAGAAGTCCGTCGCCAGGCAGCACAAGCCGACAGTCGCCGTCAGGCGACGGCAGTCGGCGAAGCTCGCTCCAAGCTCCGTTCTCAGAAGCCTCCGGAGATCGGCGGCGGATCCAACGGCGAGCTGGAGTCAGCTCAAGCCAGAGGTAGAGACCGCTTCCAGTCGCCTGCCGTATAACGGATCAGCCCATAACCTGCAGACTTCGCCGGCGTGGACGGATCGAGGTACGGCGAGCGTAGCCCAGCGGCACGAGCGGACTTCTCGGCGAAGCCGAGATGAGGCCGCGGAGCCCCACTCCCAACTCGTCCAACTGTCTGTCAGGTTCAGGGGCTTGTTATACGGCGGGCGTCAGGAAATCACTTCGCCAGGCGCGAGAGCAGCAAACTCCTCCGCAAGCCGCAGCAGGTCTTCTCTTGTCAGCCCGTCGAGGGATAGTTTCTCGACTGATCCGCTCCCAGAGACCACTTGAAGGCTTCGAGCAGGCAGGTTCAGTCGCCAGGAACTTGTTTCCTGAACTTCGATCGAATCAGGCGAGCGCCAGAAGTACTCGTGCACGCGTAGGACGCGCCCGTCGAACTCAGCTGCTGGAGTTCGCCGGCGCCAGCGTGCCCACTTCCAAAGAGTGAGCGACCAAAGCAGCAGCACGGCCAGCAAAAACCAACGCTCGCGTGAAGCCACTAGAGCTACTTGGCTTGCGTAGAAGATCGAAACGCCCAGTTCGAGGTTCGGGTACGGACGTTCGATTACTACCATTGGAGGGGCACGCGGCCGCGGAGCCTGCCGTATAACGGATCAGCCCATAACCTGCAGGGATCGCCATCGTCCCCACGTCGAGCAGATCAAATTCGCCGCCAGGATACCCCAAGCGGCCTTCCCGGCGAAGCCGGGATGAGGCCGCGGATTCCCGTTCCCAACTCGTCCAACGCCCTGTCAGGTTCAGGGGCTTGTTATACGGCGGCGACGGCGAATCGTCTCACTCATCCCAGCTGTTGACCCACTTCCAATAGCGTCGCCCACGCTCGCGACCGGCCCAGTAGCCTAGTGGGATCGCGAAGACCATCATTACCGCGCCAGCGACGAGGCCCTGGGCCCAAGCGAGGAGAAGCGTCAACACAATCGCAACGCCGACATTGAGTCGCACGTTCTCCGCGATCACACCTTCACGCCCCTTAGCGCGGGCGACCTCTATGGCTACTCGTCTACGAAACACCGGTCACCAGCTGGACGTTAGGAGCTGCCGTATAACGGATCAGCCCATAACCTGCAGACTTCGCCGGCGCGGACTGATCGAGGTACGGCGATCGTAGCCCAGCGGCACGAGCGGCCTTGGACGCGAAGCGTCAGGAGGCCGCGGAGCCTCACTCCCGACTCGGCAAACTGTCTGTCAGGTTCAGGGGCTTGTTATACGGCGGGACTCTCAGGAGGTTCCCATCCCTCCGCTCGAGCAGCCTCCTCCCAATTCGCACCGTCGAACTTCTCGATCGGGAGATCAGGCAGGCCGGAATCCAGACACCGGGCGTTCACGCTCCAACGAGTCGGATCGAACCGAGGCCTATGGAAGGGATGAATCCCGCAGATGCGGCAGAATAGATGCTCGGCAACACCTGAGTTGAAGCGATACGAGGTCAGCTCGTTCTCGCCTTCAACGACCTCGAGAGACTGCGTTTCGCCTACCGGGATCAGCAGCGCGCCCTTAGCGTGGCAAAGTGAGCAGTTGCACAAGACGAGGTGAGTCGGCGTCGCCTCCGCGCGAAAGCGAACCGCGCCGCAATGACAGGAGCCGGCCAGGGCAACCACGTTCGCGTCCTGCCGTATAACGGATCAGCCCATAACCTGCAGACTTCGCCGGCGTGGACGGATCGAGGTACACCGATCGTAGCCAATCGGCACAAGCGGCCTTGGACGCGAAGCGTCAGGAGGCCGCGGAGTCCCGCTCCCGACTCAGCCAACTGTCTGTCAGGTTCAGGGGCTTGTTATACGGCGGGCCTCAGGGCGCATCCGGATCTCATCCTGGACCGCTTCGAGTTCGCCCAGTCGCAACTCGCCGTCGACGTAGAAGCGCCTGGAGTCGGTCGCGAGGCAGCGAAGCTCGGCAAGAGGGTCAGGGTCCTGCCGACCGCGCTTTGCGCAATCGGCGTTTCGGGCGCGGCGCCATTCGTCGTACTCAGCGCGGAGCTCGGCGGCCTCCGTCTCGGAAACCAGAGCTGATCGTTCTTCCAGCTGCGCGGCGATCACAGTTTCGAGACTCGTGAGAAATTGGCGCATCTCCGACTCAGTCGACGGCACTTCTGGAAGCGGAACGCGCGCGTTTGTCGGTTCTGACGCGAGTACTACGAGTGCGAGGAGGGCGAGCGGGGCACAGCGCATCGTGGCCTGCCGTATAACTAGTTAGTAACCAGACAGCCGGTCCTCGGCTGCGGGTGGAGGATCGTCGATTCTCCGTCCCGCTTCAAACCGCTCTCCCCGAAGGCGCGCCGCTCCGTTCGCTCTTCCCCGGATTTCCGCTCCGACAGACGAAGCGAACCCGCCCCAGCCTGCTGTGTTATTCGATCACGCGGCCGGTTGCGGGGCTATGCCTGCAGTGGCGAGGGCGGCTTGCGCCCGGGACGTGAACGCGGGTTCACGACTTGAGGGAGCGGGTGGGGTCGAGTAGACCGGATGGGGGTGACGGCTTCGGGACCGGGAGGTGGGGCGATGGATCGATCGGGGTCGGCGGGTTCCCGGCCGCCGCGGTTGCTCGATCAGCTCCGGGAGCAGCTGCGGCTGCGCCACCGGTCGCTCGCGACGGAGCGGTCGTATGTCGACTGGGTGCGGCGGTTCGTGCGGTTCCACGGGCTTCGGCATCCGCGGGAGCTCGGGCGGGAGGAGATCGAGGCGTTCCTGTCCCACCTGGCGACGGATCGGCAGGTGGCGGCGAGTACGCAGAATCAGGCGTTGAACGCGATCCTCTTCCTCTACCGCTACGTGATCGGGCGGGAGATCGGCGATCTGTCGGGGATGGTCCGGGCGCGCCGGCCGGCGCGGTTGCCGGTGGTGCTGACGCCCGACGAGGCGGAGGCGGTGATCGCGGAGCTCGAAGGGGACTCGCGGGTGGTCGGGCTGCTGCTCTGGGGCGGGGGGTTGCGGCTGCTCGAGGCGCTGCGGCTGCGGGTCCACGACGTCGATTTCGAGCGGCGGGAGCTGCGGATCCGCGACGGCAAGGGGAGGCGCGATCGGCTGACGGTGCTGCCGGATCGGGCGGTCGAGCCGCTGCGGTCGCGGATCCGGGCTTCGCTGAAGCTCCACCGGGCGGATCGGGCCGAGGGCTTCGGGGAGGTGGAGCTGCCGGATGCGCTGGCGCGGAAGTATCCGCGGGCGGGATTCGAGCCAGGGTGGCAGTACGTGTTCCCGGCGGACCAGCGATCCGCCTGCCCGCGGACCGGACGGATCGGGCGCCACCACCTCTTCGAGACGACGGTCCAGCGCCACGTGAAGCGCGCCGCGAAGCGCGCGGAGATCCCGAAGCGGGTGACGCCGCACACGTTCCGCCACAGCTTCGCGACGGCGCTGCTCGAGTCCGGCTACGACATCCGGACGGTCCAGGAGCTGCTCGGCCACCGGAGCGTGAACACGACGATGATCTACACCCACGTGCTCAATCGCGGCGGCCGCGGCGTACGCAGTCCGGCGGATCTGTTCCGCGGCGGGCGTTAGGCGCGGGGCCGAGCGAGCCGGCGCTAGCTCCCGGCGCCCACGCGACGACGGACCTCGACCTCGCCCGCCTCGAAGAGGACGGCCGAGGGGCTGATCTCCTTGATGACCAGGGCGCCGACGGCATCGCCTTCCTCGAGCGTCAGGACGTCGCCGCTCGCCTCGACACGGACGCGGGCGGAGCGGCGGTTCGGGTCGGGGTGCCAGGAGGTCCGGACAACGCTCACGTCCGGCACGTCGGGGCGCGCGACGCGCTCGATCGGCTTCGCGTCCGCGGTCCGGGCGACGGGGCGGTCGGTCGAGCCGATCGACTCGGCGGGGCGCTTCGGGGGCGCGGCCGGGCGCGCTCGGGGCGCGGGCTTCGGCGCTGGCGCGGCGGTCTCTTCGGCGCGCGGGGGCGCGGCGGACGATTCGGCGGCGGACGGCGGCGTTCGCGTCGGCTCGACGAGCGCGAGCTCGACGGGCGGCTCGGGCGCGGGGGGCGGCGGCGCGGCTTGCGGGGCGACCGGGCTCGGCGCGGGGGCGGGGCGCGGCGAAGGCTGCGCCCGGGAGGCCGGGGCGACCGGAAGTGCCGACACGGCGACGGATCCGTTCCGCGCGGGGCGGGCCGGCTCGGGCGGCGAGACCCGGCGCGACAGATCCTCGGCGCCCCCGGCGACACGCGCTTCGTCGGCGGGCCGAGCCGGAATCGTCGGGGCGCGGCCGGCGACCGGTGCCGAACCCTCGCCACGTGTGGGCGCCGGGCGTTCGACGGGGGCGGCGGCCGGGGCAGGCGCAACGGCGGCGACCCCACTCGCGGTCTCTCGGATCGCGGCCGGTCCCTCGGTCGCGACATCGCCGGCCGGGGCGGGCTCGTCGAAGAGCGCCGGGACGACGACCGCGCCCAGCACGAAGACGACGAGCGCAAGCGCGCCGACCGAAGCGAAGCGGCGAAGGGTATCGACGCGCGCCGGCGCGGTCGTGACGTCGACCTCGGGCGACGCGAGGGAGGCGGCCGGGTCGGTCGAAGTCGAGGTCGAGGTCGAGGCCGCGGGTTGGTTGGCGCGCTCCTCGGCGAGGATGCGCTCGCGGAGCGCTTCGGTTCCCGCGTCCGCCGCGAGCGTGGCGTCACCCGGGGTCGACGCGTCGAGCGCGGCGGACGTCTGTCCGGTCTCCGCCGCATCGGCGGACCGCGGCTGGTCCTCTTCGAGTCGGCGCAATGCCTTGAGGATCGTGCTCATCCTCGACCTCCCGTCGGAGCGTTCGGCTCGGGGGGGGAAGCCGGCGTGGAATCGGATCGGCGCGCGGTGCTCGGCCGACCCTCGGAGAGACGCGGAACGGGGTAGCGCGCCATGCCCGCGTAGAGCGCGATCTGGGTGAGCGGCCCGGCGACGCCGTCGGCGACGAGGCCCCGGGCAGCCTGGAAGCGGCGGACGGCGTCGGTCGTCGCCGCGTCGTAGCGGCTCGTCGGAAGCCCTTCGTAGAAGCGGAGCTCGGCGAGGCCCCGCTGGAGCCAGCGCACGCCCTGCCCTTCGTCGTCGGACGAAAGGACCGGCGGAACCGGTTCGAAGCGCTCCCAGACGACGATGCCGATCTCGAGCCAGTGGGCTTCGAGCTCGTCGAGGCCGACGGTCACGACCTGACCCGGCAGGAGTCCCGCGACGCGTGCGCGGTCGCCCTCGAAGCCCACGACGGCGAGCCAGCGCTGGCTGCCCGAGGCGGCCCGCGGCGCGGCGTCGGTCCCGCGGTCGACATCGGGCGCGAGGGGGATAGCGAAGGGATGATCGAGGCGACGCAGCAGATCGAGAGAGCCGCCCTCGAAGGAGGTCGTGCTCAGCCCGCGCGCTTCGAAGGCGCGCTGGAGGGCGTTCGGATCGCGCGGGGCCTCGGCCAGGGACACGACGGCGCGACCGAAGCGACCGAGCAGGACTTCGTGGGTCTCGGCGAGCGCGGCCGTCGCGATGCGGCGTTCGACGAGCTGCGGGAGCAGGCCCGGCGAGAGCGCGGCTTCGGCCGGCGAGGCGGACGCGTCGGACAGACCGGTTCGAATCGCGGCCTCCGCGCGCGCGAGGGCGTCGGGATCGATCAGCTCGTCGCGGACGCCGCCGGGCACGTAGCCGATCAGCTCGACGACGGTCGGTGAGACGCCCTCCGCCGGAGCGCCTGCGGCGCGCGCGCCGAACGGCTCCGAGACGAGGCGGCCTTCGGGGTCGAACACGACGATCTCGTTCGGGGCCGGCGCTTCCCGAACGGGCGCAGGCGCCGGCGCGGCGACCGCCGGAAGCGCGCCCTCCCCCGGTCCCGCCTCGCGCTCGCCGTCGTCCTTCGCGAGCGCCGCCATCATGGGCTGCGCGAATCCGGACCGGCCGACCTGCAATCCCGCGAAGAGCGCGGCTCCGACCACGGCCGCGGCAAGCACGACGAACATCCAGGGCCGGAAGAACGAAGCGACGCGACTTGCCGGCGCGCCCGTCTCGCGGCGTTCGTGTCGCAGCCGCGCGTCCGGGATCTCGCGCGCCGCTTCGCGCACGAGCCGCGGGCCGATCTGCGCGGCCCGCGCCGCGTAGCCCGCGAGCAGCGCGCGATCGCAGAGCTGGTTCACCAGGCGCGGGATCCCGCCCGTGCGGCGACGGACTTCCTTGAGGGCGGCGTCGCGGAAGAGGTCCTTCGGCTCGCCGGCGGCGACGGCCAGGCGATGACGTACGTAGGCGCGGGTCTCGGCCGGGGAGAGCGGATCGAGCTTCCAGCGCACGCTGATGCGCTGGCGGAGCTGCCGCAGCCCGCGCTCGTCGAGCTTGCGGTCGAGCTCGGGCTGACCGAGCAGCAGGATCTGGATCAGCTTGTCGCGGCTCGTCTCGAGGTTCGAGAGCAGGCGGACCTGTTCGAGGGTGTTCTCGGAGAGCGTCTGCGCCTCGTCGATGATGAGCAGCACGCGCTTGCCCCGACGCTTCTGCTCGAGCAGGAACGTGTTGAGCTGGTGCATCAACGCGCGCCGCCCGAGGCCCTCCGCCGGCAGACCGAACTCGGCGCAGATCGACTGGAGCAGCTCGAGGGCGGACCGGCTCGGGTTGAAGAGGAAGGCGAGCTCGGTGTCGCCGTCGAGCCGTTCGAGGAGCGTCCGACAGAGCGTGGTCTTGCCCGTGCCGACTTCGCCGGTGACCGAGATGAACCCCTCGCCCTGCTCGATCCCGTACAGGAGATGAGCCAGCGCCTCGCGGTGCGAGCCGGCCAGATAGAGGAAGCGGGGATCGGGGCTCAGCGCGAAGGGTTTTTCACGCAGGCCGTAGAACGCGGTATACATGGGCGGGGATTCCGAGAGCGGAGTCTAACTCATTGAAATCGCGAACGAATCGTGAGCGATTCCATCGGCTTCCGAGGCTCGCTGCGAGTCGGCGGTTCCCGACGCCGGGCCCCGCGGCAACTCGCGGGAGACGCGCGATCCAGCCGTCGGCGTTCGCGGACAGGGAGAGGGAGTCGTGAGCGAGGCCACGCAGACGACGGACGACGCGGCGATCGGCACCTTCGCGCCCTTCGGCGAGTTCGACCCGAGCCGCTTCGCGGGCGATCCGGACATCTCGGTCGGCCTCGACGCGGGCGCGACGCTGACGAAGCTCTGTGTGCGGACCGGCGACGGCGCCCTCGCCTTCGCGGACTGGCGATCGAGCGACACCGCGCGCGCGCGGGAGACGATCGAAGCGCTCGCCCCGGCGCAGCTCGGCGTGACCGGCTGCGGCGCGGCGGCGCTGCTGTCGAAGCTCTCCCGCGAGCGTGACGCCACGAGCCCAATCGAGTTCGTCGCCTGGGCACGCGGTGCGGACGAGATGCTGGCGCGGACCGGCCAGGCGCGCGCCGGCGCCTATCTCCTGGTCGCCGTCGGGACGGGGACCTCGGCGCTTCGCGTCGATGGTGAAGACGTCGAAAGGATGGGCGGCACGGCGCTCGGCGGCGGGGCGGCGCTCGGGCTCGGCCACGCACTGCTCGGGGTCCGCACGGCGGAAGAGCTGAACGCGCTCGGTCTGCGCGGCGACCGCGGGAACGTCGACCTGATGGTGGGCGACCTCTTCGAGGACGTCGCCGACGTCGGCGCGCTCATCGCCTCGTCCTTCGGCAAGCTCGCCCGCCGCGCCGAAGACCCGTCCGCGGAGGCGCCCGCCCGGGAAGACCTCGCCGCCGCGATCCTCGGGATCGTCTCCGACAACATCGGGCTGCTCGCGAGCGCCTACGCCCAGGCCGCCGGCGTCGACCGGATCGTCTACGGCGGCTCGACCTTCCTCGTGCATCCGCAGTTCGCCGACGTTGCCCGGGGCTTCGGGCTGATCAGCGGAACCGAGTCGATCGTGTTGTCGCGGGGTGGTCATGCGGGTTGTCTCGGCGCGATGAAGATCGCGCGGCGAGAAGCGGGCCTCGGCTGATCCTTCGCCTGCGGGCGCTCGGCGAGTGGGTCCTTCGCCTGAGGGCACTCGGCGAGCGGGGATCTCGTCCGCCGCGCCCGAAACGAAGAACGCGCGCCCTGCAAGCAAGACGCGCGTCCTCGATTCGATTCGGGCACGAGGCCCGGCCAACGCCGACTACTCGGGCGTGGGCTCGCGGAGCGCGGGCTCCGTGGGCTCCTGCTCCGAGACGTCCTCTTCGCCGCGGCCGAGGTTGCGGACCGCGCGCTGGGTGCGGGCGATCGCCGCGCGCTGGACGCGCAGCTCCTCGGTCTGGGCCGCGACCTGGCGCTCGAGCCGGTCACGCGCGTCGACGAGCTCGTCGCAGCGGGACTCGAGGGCCTCCATGCGGCGGGTCATCTCGGCGAACATCGCCTGCACGTCCTCGGACGCGCCTCCCGCCACCGGCGGCATCGCCGGGCCACCGAGGCTCTCGTTCACCTGCTCACGCGAAATCACTTCCATGTCGTCCATCTCGTTCTCCTCGGAGTCGAACACCACCGACTCCGACTCTTTCTCTTCGTCCGGGACGGCGACCACCATCGTCTCGTCCCCGTCCATCATTCCGGCGGCCAACGTCTGCTCGTCGGCGCCACCCAGGATCGTCTGCTCGTCGTCCGAAGCCGCGAAGGGGTTCGCCTCGCTCGCGTCTTCGTTTCCGAAGCCGATCGCGTCGTCGCCCTCTTCGTCGGCCCAGTCGTCGCCGTCGCTCGCACCGCCGCGTCGCTTCATGAAGAAGAACGCGCCACCGGCGAGCAGCAGCACCGCACCGCCCGCGAGGGCCCAGGTCATCCAGCCGCCGTCCTCTTCGGGCGTCGACTTCGCGACCATCGGGCGCGGCTTCTTCGGCGCCTCGGCCTGCTTCGGCGCCGGCGCGGCGGTCGGTGCCTGGTTGAGCTCGGCCAGCGCCTGGTCGACGTCGAACTCGGCGGGCGCGCCCGCTTCGTCCGTCGCGACTTCGGCCATCGCCGCCGTCTGCGGGTCGTCGTCGAAGAGCGCCGCGTCCGCGGTCTCCTCGGCGACGTCGGCAGCAGCGTCGACCGCGTCGGTCGCGGCGTCCGTGCTCGCGACCTCGATCGGCGCGGGCTCCGGCTCCGGGATCACCGGCGTCTCGGAGACGACCTCGGCCGCCTCCTCGATCTCCGCCGTCGCGACCTCGACCGGCGCGGGCGTCGGCTCGGCAGCCGGCGGCGTCGCGTCGGGCTCGATGCCGGCCACGATGTCATCGAAGGCCTGGTCGTCGTCGCTCGACGTCGGGGCGGAGGCGGGCTCCGCCTTCGCCACGGTCGGCGCCGGCGCGTCGTCCAGGAGATCGAGCACGATCCGCGGCGGGTTCGTCAGGATCATCTCCTTCAGTCGGAGACCGTCCTGGGAAAGACGCACGCGGGCGGTCGATCGCGGGCCGTTCGGCTCGACGTCGACCTGCTCGATCAGGGCCTTCTTCTTCGAGATGGAGCGCGGGATGGAGGACGCTTCGAGAGAAACGATCAGCTCCGCGACATCCATCGACGGATCGGAACGCTCGATGCGGTAGCCGGCCGCGCGATCGAGCTCGAAGACGACGCGGGTGAACGTGGGATGCTTCCCGACCCGGACCTCGACGATCTCGGCCGCCAGCGCGGGGACCGCACAGACGAGCAGCCCGAGCGTCACGGACAGGATCCACACCCTGCCGACGACTCCCGGGCTTCGGAGTCGGGCGAGCGCGCCCCCTCCGAATCGATGGAGTAATTCGTTGGTCATTTCGCCTGGCACCTCCCTGTGCACCCGAGACTGGCGAGGGTCGCCCCCCGCCTTCTGCGCCCTTCGGATCCGGGATTCCCAATGGAATGAGCCGTTTCGATCCGAAATTGCGCGCGAGCTACGTCCCTCTATCGGGAGGCGTTCGCTCCTTCTTGATGGGAGAGTTGCGAGGAAGTTGCCTGTCGGTGAAGTTTCGCGGTGAAGCCGTGGCCGAGCCACCCGACCTGTTTTCACCCCGGAACACGCTCGGTCCGACCCGGGCCCCCGCCCTGATCCGACCGGCTCAGGCGGATTCCGACCACGCCCCCCAACGCGCCCGGATTCCTCTGGCGAACTCCGCTCGAGACCCCTTCAGGCAGTCGCAAAAATCTGCGCAAGTGCCTGAATTGCCTCGGCGATACGCGGACCGTACCACGAGACGAGCGTGCCGTCGATCAGGTGGACCCGCCCCGTGCGGGCGGCGGCGCAGTCGGTCCCGAGGAGCTCCTCCCGGTCGCGCGCCCCGAACGCATAGGGCTCGTCCGGCAGCAGGATCACCTCCGGATCGAGGGCCACGACCGCCTCGAGGTCGACCGTCGGGTAGCGACGGTCCGCCCGCCCCCGTACCGGCGCGGCCTCGGGCGTCGCGAACGGGTTCCGGCCCCCGGCGAGCGAGATCATGTCGTCGATGTACGTGTCGCCGCCGATCGTCATCCAGGGGTCGCGCCAGATCGGACAGAAGACCCGCGGCCGGACCGCCGGCGCCGCGCGCTCCGCCCGGGCGACCGCTTCGAGACACGGCGCGACGTGCGCAGCGCGCGCCGCGTCGCTCGCGCCGAGGTCCGCGAGCTCGTCGAGGAGCGCGGCCCCTTCGCGCACCGTCCGCGGATACGTGACCCAGACGTCGAGGCCCCGCTCGGCGAGCTTCCGCACGACGCGGACGGTGTTCTCCTCTTCGTTCGCGATCACCAGGTCCGGCGCGACCGACTCGATCGCGTCGACGTCCGCGTCCTTCGTCCCTCCGACGCGGGCGACGCCTTCGAAGGCGTCGGCGGGATGGACACAGTAGTCGGTCACCCCGACGATCCGATCGCCCAGCCCGAGGACGTGGAGCGCTTCGGAGAGACTCGGGACCAGGCTGACGATCCGGCGGCGCGGTGTCTGCCCGAGACTCTTGCGGGACGCGTGCACCCGCGGATGGGCGCGCAGCGCCTCGATCGACGCGGTCGGATCCGTCGCCTCAGCCATCGGCGAAGGAGATCTCGAGGGTCGGCTCGCGCAGCCGCACGCGCTCGACGTCGCGGCCGACGAGGGAATCCGGCAGATGGATCGAGCGGCGTCCGTCCCGCACCCGGAGATGGAGATCCGCTCCCTTCACGACCACGTCGATCTCTTCCTTCGAGATCCCCGGCAGGTCGATTTCGAGGCGCATCCGGCCCCCTGCCCGCCGGATTCGAAGAGGACGGCCCGTGTGGAGGCGTTCCGCGGGATCCTGCTCGCCGAAGAGATCCTGCCCGAGCGCCGCCAACGCGGAGACGCCGATCACCTCGCGCGCGCGGAGCGAGACGCGCCGGATCGGCACGGGGAAGCTCCGTTCGATCTCCGCGAGCTCCTCTTCCTCACGCGCGCGCCAGCTCTTGAAGTAGCCCCCCGCCGCCACCTCGGGCAGCAGACGATTGACCAGGACCGCGTCCGTCGCGACCCCGTAGAGCGACAGGTACGCGAACGATCGCCGCGTCTCGTCGACGACGACGCGGGTCGGGTTCACGACGAGCCGTGCGCTCGTCCGCTCGCCGTCGAGGAGGATCCGCTGGACGTCGTCGATCTCTTCGTAGAGCCGCTCGAAGGCGTCGAAGAATTCTTCCTCGGGGACGAGCCCGCCGCCGCCGAGCCCGCGCACGACCGGCCGTAGGACCCGCGCCCCGCGCCGCTCGATCTCGAAGAACTGCGTCATGAAGATCCGCAGCGCGTCGGGGAAACGAAGCAGCCGCATCGTCGACCCGGTCGGTGCACAGTCGACGACGCAGGTGTCGAACGCCCCGCTCGCCTCCGCCTCGCGGACCGCGCGCAGCGCCATCAGCTCCTCGATCCCCGGGAAGGCGAGCAGCTCCTCGGCGACCAGCGCGTCGGCGTCCTCCCGGATCAGCGCGCGCAGCCACGCCTGGACCGGCGTCCACGCCCGGTCGAGCTCGGTCTGCGCCCGGACCTCCCGCGCCCACACGCCGTCGGCGATGCGCTTCATGTCGGGACCCACCGGAACGGCGAGGGCATCGGCCAGGCTGTGGGCGGGGTCCGTCGAGAGCACGCAGACCCGGTGGCCGTGCTCCGCCGCCGCGAGCGCGGTCGCGAGGGCGAGGGTCGTCTTGCCGACGCCGCCCTTGCCGGTGTGGAGCAGCACCCTCATCGCGCACCTCCCCCCGGCGGCGCCGCGGAGCCGAATGCGACGACCAGGGAGGCGTCCTCCATCGAGACGCGCTCGACCTCGAGCGCGCTGAAGCCGGCGGGGAGCGCGATCCGGCGGCGGCGACCGGCGACCCCGATCACGAGCTCGTCGTCGACCCGCGTCACGTCGAGGCCCGTCGCGTCCCGCCCGGCCATCGGCAGCCGGAGCCAGCCCCCACTCTCGCCCCGTTCGAACCGGAGCCCGATCCCGCCGCCGAGCCGCGCCGAGGGCGACCGCTCGCCGAAGAGCCGCGCGCCGTGCTCGGCGAGCGCCGCGGCGCCGCGGACCTCGTCCTCGGCGAGCGGCGCCTCGAGGATCGGCAGCGGCGCGAACACGGAGGCGACCTCGGCCCGCCGCTCCGCCTGGACCCGCCCCCAATCCCGGAAGAAGTCCTCCTCGAGGGCCTCGGCCGGGAGCATCCGGTTGAGCACGACGGCATCGACGCCCAGCTCGAAGAGCGCGAGGTCCGTCAGCGCCCGTCGCGCCTCGTCGATCACCATCGATTCCGGCGTCACCACGATCCGGACGCTCGTCTCGTCGGAGAGCAGCCGCGCCCGGAGCGAGCCGAGCGTCTCGAAGAGAAGCCGTTCCGCCTCGGCGAAGACGTCCGCCTTCGGCAGCGGCACCCCGACCAGCCCGCGCGCGATCGGCTCGGCCACGTGGGCCGCCGCGCGCTGCAGCCGAAGCAGCCAGCGCATCCCGCCGTGGGCGACCTCGGGCAGCGTCACGAGCCGGAGCGTGCTCCCTGTCGGCGCACAGTCGACGACGATCAGGTCGTAGCGTCCGCTCGCGGCGAAGTCCTCGACACTGACCAGCGTCGCGAGCTCGTCCGCCCCGGGCAGGAGCGCGAGCTCCTCGGCGACGATCTCGTCGATCCCCTGATGGCGGAGCAGGTTCACGAGGTAGGTCCGGACCCGACCCCAATGGGTCTCGATCACGTACCGCGCGTCGACCTCACAGGCCTCGAACCCGGGCGCCACGACGGTCGGCTCCGGACCGAGCCGTTCTCCGAGGACGTCCCCGAGGCTATGGGCCGCGTCCGCCGACACGACGAGCACACGCTCGCCCCGCGCCGCGGCGCAGGCCGCCGTGGCGGCCGCCGTCGTCGTCTTCCCGACGCCGCCCTTGCCCGTATAGAGGAGCAGCCGCATGTCGCGAACGTATCACGTTCCGCGCCGCCACCCGATTTCGAGCAGGAGAAGGCCTCTCGCCGTCGTTTCCCCGTCGCGTCGCTAGCGAACCGCCGAGACGTCGGCCGGGCTTCGCCGCCCCATCGCCCCGCCGATCGCCGTGAAGCGACGCGTCGGCACCTCGGTCCAGCGGTGGTCGCAGTGGAGGCACTCGGAGAGCCGGAGCGAGCCGCCGGCCCGAGCGACCTCGTCCGTCGTCACCGTCGTACTCGCGCAGACCGGGCAGCCCGACGGCATCGCCGGAAGCGCGCGCAGCTGCGGCGCCACCCGCGTCTCGGGCAGCGTCGCCGGCGCGGCCGACGTCCATCGCGCCCGACGGCGATCCGACGGAAGCGGCGCGCTCGCGAACATCTCTTCGACCCGCGCGCGCTCCGCCGCGTTGCGATCCAGCGCGGTCTGTCGATCGCGCGCGCTCGCGAGGCGGCCGTAGCCTGCGGCGCCACCCCGAACGCGGACGCTTCGTCGCGGCCGACCCGACGGGGCGCCGGCGCGCGTGGCCGGCCCCATCGTCGCCCGAGCGGTCGACCGGGGGGGCGTCGAGGGGGGATTGGAGGAGTTGGAGGTCCTGGACTTCGTGGGGTTCGTGGGGTTCATGGAGAGTGTCTCCCTGGGACGCGTGTTGATGTACCGATTCGATTCGTCTGTCGTTTCACGCGGACCGTTCCGGTCCGGGCTCTGTCGCGCTTCGTCCCCGATCGCAGGCTCGAGACGCTCATGCGTCCGGTGGGTCCGAAGACCGGACCGGGAGACGAGTGGCACCGCATTCCACCTCTTCTTCGTTCTTTCCCTCTCTTCGAAGAGTCAGTGTCCGCGGTACCCGCTTGGGTCACACACCGCGGGCGGAAGCCGTCCGGGACCGGACACGCCGGGCGCGTCCGTTCGTCGGTCCTGGGGGAACACGACGCGTCGCTGAGCCGGCAGCCAGGAGGTCCGGGGGGACGGAGGCCACCAGCCGGCGACAGGACGGCTCCCGCCACGCGGCGCCGGACGCGCTGTCCCTGGTTCCGGGTCCCGTCACGAAATCAGCTGGGGGCTGATGTGTGGGGCTTCGCTCGAAGACTCGGAGGGCCATCTCGCCCGACTTCCCGAGAATGGACCCCGCCCGTGACAGGATCGGTCACGCCTCACGAAGAAAAAGCGAAAAGGATCGTGTCCTTTTGCCTGCGCGCTCCGGGGAGCGAGCCCTCAGCGGTCGGGCGCCCTGTGCCCGACAGCGAGCGGCGGCGAAGCCGCGTCCGCGAGCGCCAAGGACTCAGTCCCGCAGCTCGCGCTTCAGGATCTTGCCCGTCGGGCCCTTCGGCAGCTCGTCGATGACCTCGACGATCCGCGGATACTTGTAGGCGGCGAGGCGGTCCTTACAGAACGCCCGGAGGTCGTCGGCGGTCGCCTTCGCGCCAGGGCCCAGGGCGACGACGGCCTTCACTTCTTCACCGTGGCTCTCGTGCGGAACGCCGATGACCGCGGCCTCGACCACGTCCTCGTGCTCGTAGAGGACTTCTTCGACTTCGCGCGGGTACACGTTGAAGCCGCCGCGCAGGATCATGTCCTTCTTGCGGTCGACGATGAAATAACAGCCGTCCTCGTCGCGGTAGCCGATGTCGCCCGAGTGGAACCAGCCGTTCTTGAGGGTCTCGGCGTTCGCGTCGGGCCGGTTCAGGTAGCCCTTCATGATGTTGTGGCCGCGGATGCAGATCTCGCCGCGTTCGCCGTCGGGCAGGCGGTTGTCGTCGTCGTCGACGATGCACATCTCGACGCCCCAGACCGGATAGCCGATCGAGCCGGTCTTCCGCGGCTTGTCCGGAACGGTGAAGCTCGAGACCGGGGACGTCTCGGAGAGGCCGAAGCCCTCCTGGATGATCACGTTGTACTTCTCTTCGAACGCGCCCATGACCTCCACGGGCATCGGTGCGCCACCGGTCATGCAGCCCTTCAGGCTCGACACGTCGTAGGCGCGGTCGCCCTCGTGGTGGAGGAGCGCGAAGTACATCGTGGGCACGCCCGCGAAGATCGTCAGCCGATCCCGCTCGATCACCTCGAACGCCTCCTCCGGCGTGAAGCGCGCGAGCAGGGTGAACGAGCCGCCGGTCGAGATCATCCCGTTCTGGATCACGGTCTGCCCGAAGGAATGGAAGAGCGGCAGCGCCCCGATCGCCCGATGGGCGCCCTCCGCCGGCGTCGGCGGCATCAGCTTCGGCACGACGATCGAGCAATTGATCAGCAGGTTCGAATGGGTGAGCTCCGCGCCCTTCGGCTTGCCCGTCGTGCCCGACGTGTAGAGGATGACCGCCGTGTCCTGGGGCGAGGTCTTGTACGGCTCGTCGCAGGGCTCGGCCGCCGCGAGCGCGCCGATCGTGTCCGGCTCGTCGCCGCCGACCGCGAGGATGACCTGCGCGTCGAGGGGCTTCGCGCCGTCGCGCCCCGCCTCTTCGAAGAGCGGATGGACGACGAGGACGCGCGCGCCCGAGTCCTCGAGGAAGTAGGTGACCTCGGGCGCCGCGGCGAGCACGTTGATCGGGACGACCGTCGCGCCGGCGTAGAGGATCCCGAAGTAGGCGATCGTGAACTCGGGGACGTTCGGGATGAGCAGCGCGACCTTGTCGCCGGGCTGCACGCCGCGTTCGCGCAGGCTCGTGGCGACGCCGCGGGCGGCGCGGTCGAGCTCGCCGTAGGTGATCTGCCGGTCACCGGCGCGGATCACGACGGCTTCGGGCTGCTCGGTCGCGTTCGCGAGAAGGATCGTTCCGAGGTTCAGATGCATGGCAGGGGGCTCCGGGCGCGAAGGGGTCGCGCCATGCGTGGACGGTGAGCGCGGAATCTAGTCGCGGTGGCAGGCGGGCGCGAATGGAAGCGGTGACGACGAGTCGCGCGGGGTATGCTCGGCGCCCCCCGCCCGCTGGAGAGCCCGTTGAGCGAGTCGTCCCCTCCGTCGAATCCGGCCCCGCCCGAGCCCGCGGCCCCGCGCCCGCGGACGCCCTGGCTGCTGCTGCTGGGCGCGGCGATCGGCCTTGCGCTCGCGAGCCTGGGACTCCTCGAGGAGCGGCCGGATCCCGGCCGCCTGCCGGTGGACGCCGCCGCCGTCGTCGGCGACCGGACGATCCGACGCGTCGACTATCAGCGGGTGCTCGCGGGGGTCGCCGGGGACCTGCGGAGCCCCGTCGACGAGGCGGTCCGGCGCCGGGTGCTCGAGCGGATGATCGACGAGGAGCTGCTCGTCCAGCGCGCGCTCGAGCTGGGCCTCGCGGTGATCGACCGGCGCGTCCGGGGCGAGCTGACGGCGGGGCTGATCGATTCGATCGTGGCCGAGGTCGACGGCGAGCCCCCGTCGGCGGGGGACGTCGAACGTCACTACGAGGAGAACCGCGACTTCTTCACGCGTCCGGGTCGCCTGCGCGCGCGGACCCTCTACTTCTCGACCCGCCGCGGCGATCAGGATCCCCGCGGCAGCGCGCTCGAGCGTGCCCGAAAGGCGCGGACGCGGCTCGTCGCCGGCGAGGCGACCGACGTCGTCGAGGCCGAGCTCGCGGACAGGCAGGTCTCTCCCGTCCCCGACACGCTGCTCCCCGCCAGCAAGATCCGCGACTACGTCGGGCCGAGCGTGCTCGAGACGTTGCTCGCGCTCGAGGCCGGGACCTGGAGCGAGCCGATCGAGGCTGGCCGCGGGGTCCACCTCGCGATCCCCCTCGACCGGGAGCCCTCGATCGCACCGCCCCTCGCGGAGATCGAGGCGCTCGTCCGCCAGGACCTCCAGCGGCGGCGCGGCGACGAAGCGCTGCGCGCCTATCTAGACGACCTCGAGGCCCGGACCCCGATCCTGATCGACGAATCCGTCTTCGCGGAGCCGGCGCCCGCCCCGGCGAGCTGAATCGCAGGACGGGAAGCGGCGGCGCCTAACGTCGCGAGGTCAGCATCCCCTGCAGGAAGACGGCGGTCGTCTCGACGAGGGATTCCCGGGAGCTGCCCGCCTCCTCGATGAACCGGTGGTACATCGAAGTCCGCTCGAGACAGGACGCGAGCGTCGTCGCGCCGGCGAAGGGATCGACGTGTCCCCCATCGAACGCCGGTCCCGCTTCGGGCGTCTCGGCCGCGGCCCGGGCCTGGGACCGCTCGATCGCCTGCTGGAAGGCTTCGACGAGCGGCATCATCGCGGCCATCCGCTCCTCGCGGAGCGCCGGATGGCCCTCGTCCGAGGCGTTGTTCCGCGCGCGCAGAACCGGCGCGTACTTCTCCCAGTGGTCGATCACGAGGTTCGCGAGCCGCTTGCCCCGCTCGAGACCCTCGGCCCCCTCCCAATCCCCGCCGATGATCTCGACGAGCTGCGGGGTCGCCTCCTTGGCCTGGCCGGCCAGATAGAGGACCACGTCCTCGACGTCCTTGAAGTACTGATAGAACGTCGCGGGCGAGGAGCCGATCCGGCGCGCGATGTCGATCACGCGCATCTCGCGCAGCGGCTTCTCACCCAGGAGGGCGGTCGTCGCCTCGAGGATCTTCCGGCGGGTCTTGAGCGCGCGCGGTCCGAGCGGGCGTCCGGCCTGATCGACCAGCACCTCGTCCGCGGGGTCCGGCGGGTCGGCGTCGATGCCGACCGGCGGGGCAGTCGTCGACATACCGGGAGCATCGGTCGTCCCGATCCCGAACGCATCGGGGGTCCGCGAGGTTTCTTCGTTGGCGGCCAACGCCGCGTCGGAGGAGTCGGGTGCGCTGTTCATGAAGACGAGCCTACCCGAAATTGATCGGCGTTTTACAGGCAATTTTCCTGAGGGGACGCCAGAAACGAACGTGGCGTCCGTCACCAATATTATTCATTGATTCGACGATCATGTATAAAACGCTGCGACGGGTCGCCCCGTGCGGGTTCGGGCCCACGAGCTTGTGGAACGATGTTTTTTCCGTAGCTTGTCCCCAGCGACCCGTATCGCGCATGGAAACTGCCTCGACCCCCGTCTCCAAACGGCCCGGCGAGAAGACCAGGCCATCGGAGACCGAGGAGCCCCGGCTCCTGGCGCGACCCCCGACCAAGGAGGTCCGATGGCCAAGCTCACGATCGAGATCGACATGGACGATCCCCAGGAAACCTGGGACGCCCTCTACCGACGCATCGAGCAGTTCGGGGAGGAGTCCAGCGATCAAGCGGGCCAACCGGCGAAGCCCGCCGCCAACCAGGTCACCTACGACCTGTTGCTCGATCCCGAGCGCGCCTTCGGCGACGTCGGCGATTTTTTTGCCGTCTTCGGCAGTCAGGACTGACTGCCGACACCGACGCGCGCAACTCGCGGCTCCGCCGCTCCCACCGTCAGCGGCGTGGCCGCTGACCGCTGAGGGCTCTTGTTTCCAGGCGGCGCGGACGCGCCTGTCGATCGCTTGGCGATCGACCGTTGAGGGCTCTACGGGCGCCTGAAGCGAGCGCGCGGCGTCATTTCTTCTTCGGGATGACGACGATCTTCGCCTT
>Ga0180430_10001945_pt1 | contig 19363 bp, 12 predicted proteins | sample SS_ome_9_FD_132999 | JGI IMG/M metagenome (GOLD analysis project Ga0180430, IMG submission 132999) | Hypersaline lake sediment archaeal communities from the Salton Sea, California, USA - SS_1_S_2 metaG | ecosystem: Environmental > Aquatic > Non-marine Saline and Alkaline > Hypersaline >... | reverse complement strand
GTGGCCTACACCTCCCAAAAAAACAAAAACGCTGTGCCGATCAACTGGCAGTTCACCACTGCCGACGCAAGGACGAAACTCCGGTCGCTTTACCCCTCGCTTTAATCGAGAACCTCTACTAGTTGACCGGAGAATCCGCGAACGGGGGGAAGCGGGGCAGGCCGCGGGCCCTGCTTCCCGGTCACTTCACGACGGCCTCGAAAAGGGACACCGTGCCGCTGACCTCGTTCGCCACGGCCACCAGGTTCTTCCCGTTGGGGGAGTCGGCGGCGGGAATGAACTCGATGTCTTCCGGACCGAGGTCCCCGGCCTCCTCGCTCTCGACGTCGGCCTCGAAATTGCGGCGATTGGTGTAGCCCGCATACTGCGCCTCGGCGGGTCGGGTCACATCGTAGACCATGATGCCACCGGAGCGCTCGAGCCCGATGAACGCATAGGTCTTTCCGTCGATTTCGCCGATGGCCAGGGCTTCGGGCTCGGGACCCTTGTCGTCGCTGCGATCCTTGAAGGAAGGATGCTCGTCGTTGGTGCTGTTGAACCCCTTTCCGAGATGTTCGGCGGTGATGAGCTCGAACTCGCTCCCGCTGTCGTAGACCATGGTCCAGTCCGTGGTCCAGATCGAGAAGGAACGCGCACCCAGGCTGTGGATCTCGTCCATGTCGCCGTCGCCGTCGGTATCTCCCGTGGCGTTGGTCACCTTGAGGCGCCCGAGATTGTCCTCCTTCTGCAACGCCTCGGCATTCGGAAAGGCCTCGGGATCGAGCTTCATGTCTTCGACCCGCTCCTCGTCGGTGTAGGAGATGGTCTCGTCTCCGTTGTCCTCCTCGACGATGTACTCGCGGGCGTCGCCCTCGTTGGCGGTGAAGAGGTAGGTCTTCCCGCCGATTTCATGCGCCAGGGTCGCATCGGGCTGGAAGAGTCCGAAAGTGGGGCGAGGACGGATGTCGACACCCTCCGACTTGTTGCTCGCGTCGAACCCGTTGCCCTCCCGGCTGTGATCCTTCATGCCGAGCCCCCGGATACCGGTCGTCTTGCCGGTCGCGAGATCGACGGTGACGACGGCATTGTTCTCCTGGCAGACCACCCAGGCGGTGGCGGAGTCCGGGGACACCGCGACGAATTCGGGCTCGAGATCCTGGGCCGGCGTCGCACCCGGGCCGAAGATCCGGACGTCCTGGCCGACTTCGAGATCGCCGAAACCCACCTGAGTCACCTGACCCGGCTCGCCGGAGGAAACATCCACGATGGTGACACTCCCCTCGGGATCCGTCTCGTAATCGTCGCTCGGTTCCCCTTCGTTGGCGATGACGCACAGCTTTCCGTTCGGAGAGAAGACCACGTTGTCCGGGAGGGCACCGGTATCGGCGACACCGACGAATTCGCCCGACGTGTCGAAGAACACGACCTTGCCTGGGGCCTGCTTGTCCTCCGCGACCACGGTGACCGCGACGAGGGTTCCGTTCGTTTCCACGCAGGTAGGGGCCTTTCCGTGCTCGCCGATATCGAGCGTCGAGACCAGCTTGAGATTCGTGGGATCGGAGCAATCGATCACGGAGACACTGCCGGCCTCGTTGTTGACCGCGAAGAGGCGCTTCGTCTCCGCATCGTAAGCGATCATCTCGGCGGCGCCCTCGTCGAAGGCCCCGAGCTTGATCGTGGAGAGGTGGTGGAGTTCGACGGCGTGCGATCGCAGTGTGGAAGACACGGCGAAGAAGCCGAGGGCCGAGACGAGAAAGGCGGTCGAGAGTTTCATCGCAGTTCTTTTAGCCGGGCGGCCCGCGAAGGGAAGAGCGCGCAGGTGAAACTGTCGTCACATATTTCCAGGGATCGGCGTAATGATGCGGGGTTGCGCGCGTCAAAACCAGGACGAGCCTTCAACATGCCACGCCTTGCCTTTCTCCTTCCCGTCTTCCTCCTCCTCGCGATCGTGCTCACCGGATGCGGTGATCCCGCTGTCGAGGAACCGAATGGTGCGGAAACGACGACAGAAGTGCCCGACACCAATGCGATCCCCGAATCCGCCGAGGTGGCCACATTCGGGGCGGGGTGTTTCTGGTGTGTCGAGGAGGTTTTCCACCTGACCGACGGGGTCTATTCGGCTGTCTCGGGTTACATGGGCGGCACCGCGGAAACGGCGAACTACAAGGCGATCGGGCGGGGGACGACCAATCACGCCGAGGTTGTCCAGGTGCACTTCGATCCCGAGACGGTGACCTACGACGAATTGCTCTCGGTCTTCTTCGCGTCTCACGACCCCACCCAACTGAACCGTCAGGGGCCCGACGTGGGACGCCACTACCGCTCCGTGGTTTTTGCCCATTCCGACATCCAGCGGCTCGCGGTGGAGCAGGCGATCGAGGCCCACAACGAGGAGAACACCTTCGGGGAAATGGTCGTGACCGAGGTGGCCGACGCGATGGAGTTCTATCCCGCCGAGGACTATCACCAGGACTTCGCGCGCAAGACCCCCTTCCACGGCTACAGCCGCGCGCAGCTCTACCCCAAGTTGAAGAAGCTCGGATTGGAACTGCCGGTGGAGTGAGGAGGAAGAGCCGGTCCCGCCCCGATCGCCCTATTGCAACGATTTCAGGAAAGCGATCAGATCGAGAAGCTCTTTTTCGCTCAGGGTATGTTCCAGCCCGGCGGGCATGAGGGAGATGGGGAGCGTCGAGATGGCGGCGATTCGCTCGCGGGCCAGGTAGTGTTCCTGCCCGGCCGGATCGACGAGAAGGACGTGCTGCGGGGATTCCTCGCGGACGAGCCCGGTCAGGTCGGGCGACTCATCGCGGAAGCGGATCGAATGCGTCTCGAAATCGCGAGCCAGTGACGCACCCGGGTAGAGGATCGATTCGAGGAGATCCTCGCCGGTCCGGATACGGCCGATCGTGGTCAGATTCGGCCCGATGTCGCGACCGAGGTCGCCCACCTCGTGACAGACGATGCAGGTGCCCTTCCCGGCGGCAAAAACCTCACGGCCCCGGGCCGGGTCACCCTCGCTCAGACGGGCCGAGAGAGCCGCGATGCGTTCGGCCCGTTGGTCGAACTCGGCCTCGATCGCCGCCAGCTCGCCGCCGAGTCCGGATTCTTCGAGAGCCGTCTCGTATCCGGTGAAGCGCTGACGCACGGTGCGGGGATCGACGTTGCGGAGTCCGGGGGATAGAATGAGCGCTTCCGCGAAGATCTGGGCCTGCTCGTCGTCCTCGACGCGGCGAAACAGGCCGACGAGCCGGGGCAGCTCGAGCGGGCCGAGAGCTTCCGCGAGCGCCGCGATCTCGGTTCGCCGGTTTCGATCGAGACGAGCGTCCTCGAGGATGGTCAGCACTTCCGCCCGCGTCCGGTATTCCTCCTCGTCCCGCAGGGTTTGCACGAGGAGGGCGAAAAGATCGTCGGTGAGCCGGCCGCCGTTTCCTTCATCCAGTCGCATCGCCTTGAGCCGGAGCCAGGCGGGTAGCGATTCGTCCGACGCGAGGCGTCGGAGTTCTTCACCGAACCGGGGCGTCGGTGCCTTGGCCAGTGCGTCGAGCGCGGGCTCGGGAGATGGTCCGTCGAGAGACGCCCGGAAGGCGGGCTCCCACGCGGGCGCGAACTCGATCCGGTCGCAGGCGGCGATGAGCTCGAAAGCGAGGAGGCGTTCTCCCACCGCCTCGCCGTTGAGGAGCGAAGTGAGGTAGTCGCGCAGGGGAGGAGACTGCGCGAAGGAGGGGGTCAGGTCGAAGAGCATGTCCCTGCGCGTCGAGTCGATCGAATCCCCCCAGGAAAAAAAGAGGTTGGCGACGGCGGCATCCCACTCGGGATGGGTGGCGATGATCGTGCGGGCGGCGTCTCGGACGGCGGGTTGAGGGGATTCGAGGAAGGGGCGAAGGTCGAGAAACTCGAGCCGGGATGCGTTCATCTGGTCGAGAGCCCAGAGTGCGGCGAGGACTGTGCCGGGTTCGCGGGAAGAGAGTCCGGATAGGGTGGCATCGTAGTCGTCGATCTCGATCAACGCATAGGTCAGGGCATGATGCAGGGCGCGGTCGTCGAGGGCTCGTCCCGCTGCCGCGAGGAGGGCGCCACAGGCCCGGTTATTCGCCATCACGCCGAGGGCAACCGCGGCCTGGGCACAGGTTCGGGGTTCGCCTTCCCGCACCATCGCGATGAGGGCGCCCGCGATGGTGTTGTTCCGCTCGATCTCGATGAGGCGCTCGGCCGGCTGGTTCGCCGCCACCGCCTGCCAGCTGCGTGTCACCGCGATGGCGTTGGCGGCTGCATGGCGAACGCTCGCGTCGGGATCCGTCAGGGCCTCCTGGATCAGGTCGGGGGAGGCCGAGAATTTCATCCGTGCCAGGGTGAAGATCGCATTGCGGCGGGCCGTCACCGAGGAGGTCTCGTCGCGAAGAATTCGGCGCAGTTCGGGGAGCGCGGCGTGCCCGCGCACGGCGAGTTCGGTCATGGCGCGGTCGCGCTGCCACGGTTGCTCCGAGTCGAGCCGGGTGGCGACGGCCTCGGCCGAGAGCGTGGGCCAGGGAATCGCGGGCACCTCGACCTTTCCGGCTTCGTCTTTCCTGCTGATCCGGTAGATGCCCCCGGCGACCTCCGGCTTGGCGATCTGCGACGTGGGGCATCCGATCCGAAACCAACCACCCGTGTCGATCGCGAGAAGGTCCCCATTCCGGTCCTCGAGCACGTCGGTGAGATGGGAATCGGGCTTGTGCAGGGCGAAGATGGTCTCGGTTTCGACCGCCTCGTAGCTCGCGCCCATCGTGCGGGTCTTCGTCCGGGTGACCGTCGAGGTGTTGAAATGCGAGACGATCCACTGGTCGCGCCACGCGGGATCGAGAACTCCGCTGCGGTAGCGACACATGCCGGAGACCGCGACATGACCGAAGTTGTGAAACTCGGTCAGGAGGTCACCGGTGCGGCGGAACTCCGCGACGACGGACTGCTGGTCGTGGCGGGGGTAGGCTCCTCCGTGGAGCCAATGGACGAGGGCATCACCACGAGGCCTTCCGTAGAGGAGGTTGATCGACCCCACGATGTCGCCGTTCTCGGTGAAATCGACCTCGACCGGGTTGTCCATCCCGCCGCCGGCGTGGACGCGAACATCTCCCCCGTCCAGCTCGCACGACCAGATGCGCGCTCCCTTGGCCCGGCTCACCAGCTCGCCGGTGTCGGGATCGTAGACTTCATGCCCCTTGCGTCCGTGGCACCAGTAGAGACGTCCGTTGGGGTGGAGAAACGGACCATGCACGTCGGCGGCGTTGCCGGTGTAGTCGAACCCGGTGACCAGTTCCTGCCGGATCTCGGCGATTCCGTCGCCGTCGCGATCGGCGAAACGCCAGAGGCTGGGCGGGGACATCACGTAGAGGGAGTCGTAGACCCAGAGGCTACCCTGGGGGAAATTGAGGGCGTCCACGAAAGTGGTGGCCTCGTCGTAGATTCCGTCGCCGTTCGAGTCCGTCAGAAGGCGGATCGAGTGCGGGGGATCTTTCTCGATTTCCTCGGGCTTGAGATTGTCTCCCGAACTCTCCGCGACGAAGAGTCGGCCCGTGTCGTCGACCGTGGCCATCATGGGGTGCCGGACCAGCCCGGGCACGGCAGCTTCGGTCACGGTGAACCCGTCGGCGACGGTCCATTCGGCGGCGTGGGAGGAAAACGCGAAGAGTACAGGGGATGTGAAGACGAGAAGGCTCCACCACCGGGGGGTCGATGTCATCGGAGGAAAGGTGCCAAACGGGTCATCGTCTCGCAAGGTGCAATAGGACCGCGAACGGGTGGTTGCGACAGGTCGACCGCATTACGTGCGCGTGGTGGGTTGCCTCGTGGAGAGCGGCGTGATAGAGGTGGGCAAGGCTCCATGAAAACCCACTTCGCCAGTTTCCTCGCTCTTCTCGGTTTGACCGTTTCCGCTTTCGCGGCGGACCGGCCCAACATTCTCTGGATCAGTTCCGAGGACAATGGCCCGCACCTCGGCTGCTACGGAGACGACTACGCGACCACTCCCCACCTCGACGCTCTCGCGCAGCGTGGACTTCGCTACCTGCGGGCGAGTTCGACCGCCCCGGTCTGCGCGCCGGCTCGCACCACGATCATCTCGGGAATCTATCCTCCGGCGGGAGGTGGCGAGCACATGCGGTCGATGGTCCCCCTTCCCGAGAAGATCCGGATGTTCCCCGCCTACCTGCGCGACGCGGGGTACTACTGCACGAACAATTCGAAGGAGGACTACAACTTCGTCAAGGGAGACGACGTCTGGGACGAGAGCAGCCGGAAGGCGACGTGGAAGAACCGGGCGGATGGGCAGCCGTTCTTCGCGGTGTTCAATTTCACCGTTTCGCACGAGTCGCGGATCCGCAACGAGATCGAGCCGGAGAACCAGACCCACGACCCGGCGAAGGTGCGGGTGAGAGCCTACCATCCGGACACGCCCGAGGTGCGGGCGGACTGGGCCCAGTACTATGACCGGCTCACGATGATGGATGCCGAGTGCGGCGCCGCGCTGGCGGAGCTCGAGAAGGCGGGCCTCGCGGAGGACACGATCGTCTTCTACTGGGGTGACCACGGATCGGGGATGCCGCGGAACAAGCGCTGGCCCTACAACTCGGGGCTCAACGTGCCCCTGATCGTTCACTTTCCCGAGAAGTGGCGTCACCTCGCTCCCGAGGAGTATGAGGAGGGGGGAACGAGCAACCGCATGGTCGGATTCATCGACCTCGCGCCGACGATGCTGAGCCTGGTCGGAGTCGAGCCCAAGGACTGGATGCAGGGGCACGCCTTCGCGGGGGAACATGAAGCCGAGGCGCCGGCCTACAGCTTCGGATTCCGGGGCCGGATGGATGAGCGCTACGACCTGGTCCGCACCGTGATGAACGAGCGATACGTCTACATCCGGCAATACATGCCGTACCGCATCTACGGGCAGTACATCGATTACATGTTCCAGACGCCGACGACGAAGGTCTGGCACGAGCTGTATCACGCCGGAAAGCTCAACGAGGCCCAGTCCCATTTCTGGGAGAGAAAACCGACCGAGGAACTCTACGACCTCGAGACTGATCCCGACGAGGTCGAGAACCTGGCGGGTTCGAAGGAGCACGCCGCCGTTCTCGAGGAGATGCGCTCCGCCCACGTCGCGTGGGAGCGTGAAATCCGGGATATCGGATTCCTTCCCGAGGCGGAGATCCACTCCCGCAGCGTGGGAAGCACGCCCTACGAGGTGGCGCGCGATCCCGCGAAATACGATTTCGACACGATTTTCGCCGCGGCCCGGCTGGCCAGCTCGCAGGAACCGGAGGATCTTCCCGGGATCGTGGCATTGCTCGAAAGCGACGACAGTGCGGTGCGCTACTGGGGGGCGACCGGTCTTCTCATCCATGAAAAGGCGGGCGTCGAGGCCGGAGGAGACGCACTCGTGGCGGCTCTGGACGACGATTCAGGCAGCGTCGCCGCGGTGGCCGGTGAGGCCCTCGGGCGATTCGGCGAGGGAGAAGTGCGCGAAAAGGCGATCGCCCGGCTCGTCGAGTTGTCGGACCAGGGGTCCGGGGATGTCTTCGTGGCGATTCTCGCGAACAACGGTCTCGACTATGTCGACGAGGCGGCCCTTCCGTGGCTCGAGACGATCCGGGCGCTTCCGACCAAGCCCGGGAGCCGGGCTCCCCGCGCCGAGGGCTACGTGCGGAACCTGTTGAAGAAGACGCTGGCGGACCTCGAGAAGTAGGCCGGCCGGCGTTCGGCGGCACGGGTCCACGAGGAGGGGAACGGCGCCTCAGCCTTCGAGGTCTCGCAGGTAACGCTCGATGGTGCGTCCGAGTTGGCTCCCGGTCGTCTCGTATCCCTGCGTCGTGCTGGCGCGGGTATTCCACGGCACCTCGAGGGTGACGGCGACAGCCGGGGTTCCGAGAGCGGCGACCCAATTCTTGCTCATGCGCCTCCAGGCTTTCGGGTCGTACTGACTACCGGATTCGATCGTCTTTCCGGTGAAACGCAGCGGGCCCCGGAGTTCGTGTGCCGCGGCCTGCAGGAAGGAGTCGAGCCGCGTGCGTGCTTCGGGAACCAGGGTGTCACGGGGAGGGACGTAGAAGTAGGTGAAGCGATTCGTTGCACCGGGATTGTGGAGATCGATGAAGACGGCGAGCCGACCCTCCTCGGCGGCGGAAGACAACTCGCGTTGGGCGGCACGTACCGCATGCCAGTGGGGATCCTCGCTCCAGTCACGGTTGTGATCCTGGGGCACCTGGTTCTTTCCACCCGCACCCCGCCGGACATTGTCGATGTCCATCACGGGGACGATGACGACTTCGCAGTTGTCGCGAATCCGCCGGGCCCGCGGCGCATCGGACACGAGCCATTCGGTGAATCCTTTTGCGACCCAGCTCGATCCCGACTCCCACGCATGTTGGCGAGCCTGAACCCAGACGAGAGGGCGCCCCTCCGTCGTGTCCTTCGCCTCCGGGCCGATGCGGAGCGCGGGCGTGGCATGGCCTTCCCGTGTTCGGCAGAGCTCGAATGCGTTGGCGGACGTCGTCCCGGATGCGATCGCCTCGACGAGGCGCCGGGCGTCTGAGGGGAGAAAAGGGGGTCCCCAGGCCACCCGGACAGTTCGCTGGTCTGCCTGGATTCGGTAGCGGATTCGCTTCCCGTCCCGCGTTCCTTCCGGTCCGGCGTGCCAGGTGGCACCGTCGTCCGTACTCAGAGAACAGCGGTCGGGTGTGGCCCACGGAGCTTCGCCGACATCGAGCAGAAAGGACTCCCCGGGGAGCGGATTCTCGATCCTGACATACCACCAGCATCGCCAGCCCTTTCCGGGATGGTCGGCCGGATTGATCACGATGAGGCGGTTTTCCCGGTCGATCGTGGTGACCTCTCCCGATCCGCCGGGAAAGTCGGAGGAAACGGTCAATCCCTCTGCGAAGACGGAGGAAGCCGACAGGACAAGGAGGAGAGAAAGGAGCTTCATCACGCTCTCCAGTCCAACATCGAATCGGGACCCGGTTCAAGTCGCGTGATCTTGGAGTTTGAGCGAATGGGGATTCCGGTGAAAGGGTGTGAGGGCCTCACCTGCTCGCAGGAGTGTGGAGCGACCACGAGATGAACACCGAAGATCGCGATGATGCTTTCGTTTCGCTCCTGACCGGGCATCAGTCGGCCCTCCGGCTCTACGTGGCGTCGCTGTTGCCGGGCGAATCATCGGCTGCGGACGTGGCGCAGCAGGCCAACACGACGATCTGGCGGAAGAGAGCCGACTTCGAGATGGGAACGAACTTCAAGGCCTGGGCCTTCAGTATCGCCCGTTTCGAGGTGTTGAATTTCAGGAAGCAGGCGGCTCGGGACGCCCGGCTCGTTTTCAGTGACGAGTTGGACGAGCTGATCGCGACCGAGTTCGAAGAGGTGATGGATGATTTCGACGACCGGCAGGAGGCGTTGCGGCTCTGTCTGGACAAGCTGAAACCGCAGGACCGGGATCTGGTCCGGCACCGCTATCGCGACGGAGCGCCCCTGGCGGAATACGCCGCAAAGTCCGGGCGCAGCCCGGGAGGGCTGAAGGTGACCCTGCACCGCTTGAGAAAGACCTTGCGCCAGTGCGTCGACAGGAACATCGAGGAAGGAAAACGAGCCGGGGCATGACGGAGGCGGAAAGGGACAGACTGATCGACGAATTGCTCGAAGGCGACATCTCGGAGGGAGACTTCCTCCGGCTCGAGGCGGAATTCACCGTCTGCTCGGAGGCCCGGCGTGCCTACTACGAGAGACAGAAATTGGTCACGGCCCTCAGGATCGAGGCGGAGTCGCACTCCACCGTGGGACAGGAGAGGGGAAGGGTGTCCGCTTCGCTGGGCCGTCGCAGACGGCGGCACGATGCCCTGACATGGGCGGGAGTAGTGTTGCTGCTCCTCGTGGCGGGGCTGCTCGGTTGGAGGATTGGTGTGGACACGCGGAACGTGGTGGCGCCCCCCGCCGATGAGCCGGTCGCATCGGGATTCGGGGTGTTGGTGGCGGACTCGGGAGCCCGGTGGGCCGACAGCGAGGGCATTCGGGGAGGTGCCCTCTTGCCGGCACGGAGGCTGACCCTGCAGGAGGGCGTGGTGCAGGTGGAACTCTTCAGTGGCGTTCTCGCCTTCATCGAGGGACCCGCAACTTTCGAGGCACTGTCCGCGATGGCGCTCTCGCTTCCGTCGGGATCGCTGCGCGTGTCCGTCCCGGGTCAGGCGTCCGGGTTTCGGATCGTGACGGAGGGAGGAGAAGTGACGTTTGGGGGAGGAGAGGCGCTCGTGCGTTCCGCCGCTGACTCGGTCGCGATGCATGCCGTGTCGGGTGCGCACGAATGGAGAGAGACGCTGGGTGGCGTGCGGAGCCTGGCAGCCGGGGAATCCATCCACTGGGATCCCGAGAGTGGGACAAAGGGAAAGGAGACCGCATCACTCGGGGTGGAGTGGCGGGAAAGGTGGGACAGTTTCCAGCAGGACGTGACGGGACGGAGGGCGGAACGCCTGCAGGCGTGGATTCAGCACAGCGCGAAACTCCGGGGCGACGAGCGGGTGATCGCCTACTTTTCGATGGAGGCGGGCGGTGACGGAGAGCGGCGTCTCGTGGACGATTCGCCCGGGGAGAACGACGGCACGGTAGTCCGCGCGTTGCGGGCTCCCGACCGGTGGGGGCGGCCTTTCGGAGGTCTGGACTTCAGCCCGACGGGGAGCCGGGTCCGTCTCACGATTCCCGGTCGTCACCGCTCTCTCACGATGATGTGCTGGGTGAAGATCGACAGTCTCGATCGCTGGTTCAATTCGCTGTTCCTGACGGATGGTCACGAATTGAACGAACCGCACTGGCAGATCATGAACGACGGGCGGCTGTTTTTTTCCGTCAAGCGGCGCGACGCGAAGAACGACAAGCACATCGCCTTCTCCCCACCGATCTGGTCGACGACGCAGAGCGGACAGTGGATGCATATCGCGACGGTTTACGACGGAGATGCGGCGACGACGACGCACTACGTCGATGGAGAGATCGTGAGCGTCGACCGGATTCCTGAAGACATGCGGATCGAAGCCGCCGAGATCGGTGCCGCGTCGATCGGAAACTGGAGTGAGCCGAAACGCAATGACCCCGAGTTCGCGGTACGGAATCTGAACGGCACGATCGACGAATTCTTCATCTTCTCGGCTGCCCTCGCCGAGTCGGAGGTCCGATCGATTTACGAGGTGGGGCGTCCCTGACAGGGAGGACGTTTCTCTTTTTTTGTTTTTCTTGTTAACCTTTCTCCTGTCCGGGGCATTTGAAGGTGAACAAGGTCGTCCTGATCGCCGATGAAACGATTTTTTGCCCCTCTCACTCTCCCTTTGCTCGGGATTCTTGCCCTCGAGGCCGGTGCCGCGGAAACGCACTCCGAGGCGGACCGTCTCTTCACCCTGCGGGTGAAACCCCTGTTGGGCGAACGCTGCAACGGATGCCATGGAGAGGATCCCGAGAAGATCAAGGGAGACTACGACATGACGACCCGGGCCGCCCTGCTTGCCGGGGGGGAGACCTTCGGCTCGGATGTCGTGGTGGAAGGGCAGGCGGACCGCAGCTTTCTCATCGACGCGATTCGCTGGTCGGATCCCGACTACGAAATGCCGCCCAAGGAGAACGACCGCCTCACCGAGGAGGAGGTCGGTCTCGTGGTGCAGTGGATCAATGCCGGTGCCCCGTGGCCCGACGAAGAGGTGCAGGCCGCGATCCGGGCCGAGGAGGCGAAGAAGGAAGTGACCGCGGACGGAGCTCTCGTGAAGACGAGCGGAGGCTTGTCCGACGAGTGGACCTACCGTCGCTACCGTCCGGAGGACCTGTGGGCCTTTCAACCGGTGGAACGACCGGAGATCCCGGGTGGAGGTGAATCCGGTTCTCCTCTTCATCCCGTGGATGCGTTTCTCCGCGAGAAACAGCGCGAAGCGGGCTTCGACCCCGCACCGGAGGCCGATCCGCTCACGTTGATCCGGCGCATCACGTATGGGTTGACGGGGCTGCCCCCGGCACCCGGGGACGTCGCGCGCTTTCGGAGTGACTTCGATGAGGATCCGAAGGGTGCGTGGACCCGGCTCGTCGAGCGACTCCTGGCCAGTCCCGACTATGGTGAGCGATGGGCCCAGCACTGGCTCGACGTGGCTCGCTATGCCGACACGGGTGGGATGTCGAACGACTACGAACGGTCGAATGCCTGGCGCTACCGGGACTACGTGATCCGCGCCTTGAACGAGGACAAGCCCTACGATCGATTCGTCGTCGAGCAGATCGCCGGTGACGAACTCGCCGATGCCTCATTGCGGAAGCGGCATGCGGGCGACTACGAGGCCTTCGTGAAGGCCCGCTCCGCGGGGGACTACACCGATGCGGAAGCCGAGCAGGTCGTCGCGACGGGATTCCTGCGCATGGGGCCCTGGGATCCCGCGATGGTCAAGAATCCGGAGGCGCGCCAACTCTACCTGGACGACGTGGTCAACTCGGTCGGACAGACCTTTCTCAGCACGATGATGCGCTGTGTGAAGTGTCACGATCACAAGTTCGATCCGATCCCGACGCAGGATTACTACCGGATGTATTCGGTTTTCGCTGCGACCCAGATGGCGGAGCGTCCTGTTCCCTTCCTCGAGGAGGAGAATCGCGATGGGTTCGCCGAGAGCGAGGAGATGACCGAGAGGCTTCTCACCTTCGCCACGGACAAGAAGGAGGCCCTGACAGGGAAGCGGGAAGCGGCGGCCCGGAAATGGTTCGCCGAGCGGGGACTCGACTACATCGGTGCCTCGGAGCGAAAGAGCCTGCCCGACGAGGAGAAGCCTCCGCGTCACGTGGGGCTCAGCACGGACGAGCAGGGGCGACTCAAGGTGCGGGAGCAGGACGAGTGGATCTGGCAGCGCCGTCTCGAACGATACCAGCCCCTGGCGCAGACGGTCTATAACGGACCCGATCCGAAGTATCTCAATGCCCGCAAACTGCGGATGCCCGGGAACCCGGACATCACGTGGCGTCCGGATTCCCGGATTCTCACGGGTGGGGCGCTCTCGGCACCGGGAGATCCCGTCACGCCCGGTGTCCTGAGCGTGGCCGGAATCCCGGTCGAGGGAGCACCGGATGAGGATCCCTGGGCCATTCCCGAGGCGATCGAGGGGCGGCGGCTCGCCTTCGCCCGATGGGTCGCCGATCCCGCCAATCCTCTCACGGCGCGGTCGATCGTGAACCGGATCTGGCAACATCATTTCGGCAAGCCGATCGCGGGGAATCCGAACAATTTCGGGGCGACCGGCGCGAAGCCGACCCATCCCGAACTGCTCGACTGGCTCTCGGCCGAGTTCGTGGAAAACGGGTGGTCGGTGAAGCACATCCACCGGGTGCTTCTTTCATCGGCCGCCTATCGGCAGTCCGGACAGCATCCCGAGCACGCCTACCTCGTGAGAAAGGATCCCGACAACAACCTGCTCGCCTGGTATCCTTCCCGGCGCCTCACCGCGGAGGAGTTGAGGGATTCGATGCTGGCGGTGACGGGTGAACTGGAGGGAGTGCGCGGTGGCCTTCCCGTGATGCCGGAGATCAATCGAGAGGTGGCCCTGCAACCACGGATGATCCAGTTTTCCCTCGCGCCGGCCTACCAGCCCGACCCGCTGCCCGAGCGCCGCAATCGGAGGACGATCTACGCCTACCGGGTGAGGGGGCTGGCGGATCCGTTTCTCGAGCTGTTCAACCAGCCGAATCCGAACGATGCCTGCGAGCTACGGGACAGCGCCGCGGTTTCTCCCCAGGCATTCACGCTTTTCAACAGCGAGACCGTCAACGACCGGGCGATCGCTTTCGCGCAACGCCTGCAGGAGGAGAGCGGAGAAACCGCCCGGCAGATCGAGACCGCCTTTCGCCTCGTCTTCGGACGGGTTCCCGACTCGGAGGAAAGCGAGCGTGTCGCGGCCTACCTCGCCGAGATGCGGAACTATCACGCCGAAGTCGATCCGGATCCCGTGACCTACCCCACCAGCATCACTCGCTCGTTGGTCGAGGAGTTTTCGGGTGAGACGTTCGAATACGAGGAGATTCTCCCCGCCTACGAGGACTACGTCGCCGACACCAAGCCCGCGGATGTCGATGCCGACACGCGCGCCCTTGCCGACTTCTGCCTGCTCCTGTTCAACGCGAACGAGTTCGCCTATCTCTACTGATTGATCCCGACCCATTCGTATATCGATGAAACATCCACTCTGTTCCCGCCCCCTTTCCACCGCCCACTCCCGCCGGGAGTTCCTCTACGGACTGGGCGCATCGCTCGGAAGCGTCGCCCTGAGCGACATGATCGCCGCCGAGTCGGCAACCGCCGCGGGTCCTCTCCTGCCGAAGAAGCCGATGCTGGCGCCTCGCGCGAAGAACGTGATCATGCTGTTCATGGAAGGCGGGCCCAGCCACGTGGACACCTTCGATCCCAAGCCGACGCTGAACGAGCTTCACAAGAAGGAGTCGAAGCGCACGGCCGGACTCGCGACCGGGTTCCGTTTCTACGTCGGAAGCCCCTTCGGCTCGCGCCGGGTCGGAAACGCCGGTCTCGAGATGAGCGACCGGTGGGTCCATCTCGCCGACCCCGAGGTGGCCGACGAACTCTGCAACTACCGCGGTTGCCAGGCGGAATCCCTCAATCACCCCGAGGCCCTCTTCCACATGAATACCGGCAGCCGGCTCGGGGGTGATCCCGCTGTGGGATCCTGGGCGACCTACGGGCTCGGCTCGGTGAACCAGAACCTGCCCGGCTACGTCGTGATGACCGAGCTCGCCCTTCCGCAGGGGGGCTCCCGCAACTGGAGTAACGGTTTCCTCCCGGCCCACTTCCAGGGAACCCGGCTTCGGCCCGAGGGGTCACCGATCCTCGATCTCGAGGCACCCGCCCACAAGTCACGGGAGCAACAGCGACGGGCTCTCGACGAGTTGGCCTTTCTCAACCGGAAGCACGCGGCCGCCCATCCGCAACACGACGCGCTTGCCTCCCGGATGGAAAACTACGAGCTCGCCTATCGCATGCAGATGGAGGTGCCCGGCGTCATCGATATCGAGAGCGAGCCCGCCTACATCAAGGAGATGTATGGCCTCGAGGAAACGGAGACCGAGACCTTCGGCCGCCAGTGCCTGATGGCGCGTCGCCTCGTCGAGAAAGGGGTTCGTTTCGTGCAGATCTTTTCGGGCGGTTGGGACAGCCACGACTACCTGGAGCGGGGGCACGCCTCGCGGATCCGCAGCGTCGATCGAGGAATGGCCGCGCTGATCAAGGATCTCAAGCAGCGGGGCATGCTCGACGACACCCTGGTGATCTGGACGGGTGAATTCGGACGCACGCCCGACAACAACCGCAGGGGAGGCGTGTATTCGTTAGGACGTGGTCACAACGTCGACGCCATGTCGATGCTCTTCGCGGGAGGCGGCGTGAAGAAGGGAACCATCGTGGGAGCGACCGACGAGATCGGCGCGGAAGCGGTCGATACGGTGCACCCGATCCGCGACGTGCACTGCACGATCCTTCATCTTCTCGGGCTCGACGACAACAAGCTCACCTACTTCCACGGCGGTCGCTACAAGCAGTTGTCGCAGTTCGGGGGAGAGGTGATCCACGACATCATCGCCTGACACCGCCCGAGTCGGCAAGGGGGCGCAACGGGGAACGAGCAGGCACCCTCCGCGAGTGCCTGCCTGAGACTTTGCTTCTTCAATTGTCTGTGCGCGAGGGCGCGGGACGCTTCTCGGGTTCCGGAGCTCTCTTCACTTCCGGACGGCGAGGTTCCGGGCGCCTCGGGGACGTGGGGCGTCCTGCGGCAGGAGGATGCGGAGAGCGGTGTTGGGCTGACTCGCGCAGTTGGTGCAGTTCGCGCCGCATCTCGTGCATCGTGTGTCCCATTTCCTCCATGTGGCGTCGCATTTCTTCGAGTTGGCGTTGCAGCTGGGCGTTCTGTTCGGCCTGTGCCTGCTCCCGGTGCCAGCGGGCACGCTCGGTCTCGATCTCGCGGAGGGCGTGCAGGAGGTCGAGGGCGCGACCGGTCTGGCCCTCGCGGGTGGCCTCCTCGAGTTCGCGGCGGATTTCGCCGATGTGCCGCTCGAAGGACTCGGCCTTTTCGCGACGCTCGATCTCCCTCCGGTGAGCGTGGAGCCAGTGCTCCCTTTCGGCTTCCGCCTGGCGGATCGCGTGCATCAGGTGCTCCGCCCGCTCTTCGTCCTTTTCGCGTTTTGCTTCGTCCAGTTCCTCTTTCAGTTCGCCGATCCTGCGCTCGAACCGTTCGCCGGCCTCGTGGCGTTCCCGGTCGTGGTGGTGGTCCCGCATCCGGTGCTCCCGGTCCATTTCGACTTCGCGGATTTTGTCTAGTATCTCCTCGACGAGTTCCTCGTTGCGGTCGCGCCGAGCCTCGGCGAGTGCCTCGCGCAATTCATCGAGATGCCGTTCGAACGCATGGCTCCTATCCTCCCGCTCTCGCTCTTCGGCCTCCCGGCGTTCGTGATGATCCCGGTCGCGTCGTTCTTCGTCGCGTTCGCGTTCGCGTTCGTTGCGTTCCGGTCGCTCGCGATCACGGTGGGACCGCTCCCGGTCTTCCCTTGACCTTTCCTCGGCATCACGTGTCCGCGTTTCCGGCTCGGGACGGGCGCGCTCGGATCGTTCGGCGTCGGGCCGGCGGTTCGGCTTTTCCGGGTCGTCTTCCTCGGCCGCGACGGTGAAGGTGATCAGGACGAGGGCGATTGCCAGGGCAAAGGTGAATGCTCCGGCCAGTCGATGGTGATGGGGTTGGCTTGTGATCATGGTGATTCGGCGTTTGATTTCGGGTGGAGTGGAAAAGATGGGGGACGCTGTCGGGGAAAGAGGTTGGGGACGGAATACCCGCATTGCCTTGAGCAGGGTTCTTCCGTAGTGAAGGCGATCGCGATGGGGGAATCGGATGGCATCGGCGTCCCGCAAGACCTCACGGTCCCGGATGAGCTGCCGGAGGGCGATCCACGCGAGCGGATTGAACCAGTGGAAGGCTCGAGCGAGAATCACGAGGCCATTGATGGCGAGGTCGCCTTTTCGCCAGTGTGCGACCTCGTGGGTCAGGATGTCCTCGATCTCTTCGCCGGTGAGTGCGTCGCGGACGTGAGCCGGCAGGAGGATGACTGGCCGGATCAATCCCATGAGGGCCGCGGTGTGAAGTCCTGACACTTCGACAAGCCGGAGCCGGCGACCTCCCGCTCGTTCGAGTCGGGTCACGAGGTCGTGATCCGCCGGCCGTCCGTTGCGCCGCACGAACCGGTGCAGTTGCAGGTGGCGGAGGGCGGTGCTGCCGAGAATGAAGAAGACGCCGGCCAGCCAGGCCGCCGGAAGGAAGCCGAGGAGGGAAAACCGGTGCGATGGGATCGCTGTCTCCTGCGCGAGGACGGGGCTCTCCTCCCACGCCGCCGCACGGGGAGAGCTCGATTCGTATGCCCCTTCGGCGGAAGCCGGCCGGTCGTTCGCCCGGCTATCGCCGGATGGCTTCGCAGGGAGAACGGTGGATCTGCGTTCGGAGACAGGTTCTCGAGTCGGGATAGCAGTTTGCGATGACTCTCCGTGTTCTCGAATGGAGAGCGAGGGAACGGCAACCGGTGCTTCGATCGAGAAGGGGACGAGGAGACGAAGCAGGACCAGCAGGCCAAGGCCGTAAAGCCACGCCGGGGGAAGGTGGCGACCAATGAGAGAGCGGATCACGAAGAGTCCCACGACCAATAGCGAGGCCTGGAATGAGGCCTCCAGAAAACGCGACGCGGTCGAGTTGAGCAGTTCGTTCATCGGCGGGCGTTGTCCAGGATGCGTTGCAGTTCCTCGATTTCCTCGTCGGAAACCTCCTCGCGTTCGACGAAGGTGGCGAGAAGCGGGGCGACTCTTCCGTCGAAGACCTTGTCGAGAAAGGTGCGGCTCTCGGCGAGACTGCAGTCAGACTGCTCCACCAAGGGACGGTAGACGAACTCCCTCCCCCGCTTGTGGTGCCCGGCCGCTCCCTTTTCGACGAGACGGCGGAGCAGGGTGTGCACCGTTTTCGGTTTCCAGGACGACTCGTCCTCCAGCCGGCGAACCACCTCGTTGGCCGTCGCTTCCGCGCATTCCCAGAGCACCTGCATGACACGCCACTCGGCGTCGGAGATGCGGGGGATGTCCGGCAAATTCTTACGCATGTAAGATTATTGGATTACAGTTGTAAGATTGGCAAGGGTAAATCCGGGGAAAAGATTCCGGATTCCTGCGACGGATTCGTCACGGAAAAGGCCGCCCATTCCGGGCGGGTGCGATGCATCGTGAGTAAATGAAAAGCCGGTTGCTTGCCCTGCTTCTGCCCGTGTTGCTCTTCTCGGCGTGTGGGCCGGGAGGGAATCCCGTGTTCACCTTCGTCGACGAAGACGGTGATCTCGTCTGTGATGCGCCCGCGGATCCGGAGCAGTGGATCTCTCCCGACCGGCTCATCTTCGCCTATACTCCCGTCGAGGATCCCGCTGTCTACCAGGACGTCTGGGCCGGGTTCATCGATCATCTCGCCGAGGTGACCGGACGCGAGGTCGTCTTCTTCCCGGTGCAGTCCAACGCGGCCCAGCTGGAAGCGATGCGGGCCGGTCGGCTTCACGTCACGGGTTTCAATACCGGCAGCGTGCCGATCGCGGTGAACCTTTGCGGATTCGTGCCCTTCGCCATGATGGCCGCGATGGACGGGAGCTTCGGCTACGAGATGGAGTTGATCGTTCCCGCCGGCAGCGAGATCGAGAAGCCGGAGGACCTCGAGGGCCGGGAGCTCGCCTTCACCTCGCCCACGTCGAACTCCGGTCACAAGGCACCATCCGTGATTCTCGAGAGCAAGTTCGGTTTGAAGGCGGGCCGGGACTTCACCGCGGTGTTCTCCGGCAAGCACGACAACTCCATCCTCGGTATCGTGAACGGCGACTACGAGGCCGCCTCGGTGGCCAACTCGGTGCTGGGCCGCATGATCGAGAGAGGGGTGGTCGATCCGGCGAAATACCGGACCGTCTTTCGTTCGCAGACCTTTCCCACGACGGCCTACGGGCATGCCTACAATCTGGAGCCCGGTCTCGCGGAGAAGATCCGGTCCGCATTTTTCTCCTTTTCGTGGGAGGGCACGAAGCTGGCGCAGGAGTTCGGTAAGAACGGCGAGGAGCAGTTCATTCCCATCACCTACCGGGAGCACTGGGCGGTGATCCGGGAAATTGATGAGGCGCAGGGCGTGGTGTATGAGATACGCTGATGCCGGTTCTTCGCCTCGTCGACCTGGAGAAGCGCTACGACACGGGTGACCATGCCCTGAGGGGCGTGAGTCTCTCGGTGGACGAGGGCGAGGTCGTCGCGGTGATCGGGGCGTCTGGCGCGGGGAAGAGCACGCTCATC
>Ga0180430_10001944_pt1 | contig 19368 bp, 15 predicted proteins | sample SS_ome_9_FD_132999 | JGI IMG/M metagenome (GOLD analysis project Ga0180430, IMG submission 132999) | Hypersaline lake sediment archaeal communities from the Salton Sea, California, USA - SS_1_S_2 metaG | ecosystem: Environmental > Aquatic > Non-marine Saline and Alkaline > Hypersaline >... | reverse complement strand
GTTTGTTTTGCTCGTATAAATTCTTCAATATCAGGATGCCATACTGGTAAACATCCCATCATCGCGCCTTTACGCGTCATCGATTTTACTATACCACTAATTAACTTCAATTCTTCTTCAGTAATATAGTTTTTCAATTTATCAGTATAGCCATCATCATCACCTTTGACCATACAATCTGAAACAGCGTCCCATAACTTCATATATGAAATAACACCGGGATGTCGTATTCCAATACCTTTGATGACTGCACCTCTTGGTCTAATGAAACCAAAGTTGATTCCATAACCGCCTTCAGATGCTAATGTTTTTGCTTGTTCAAGAATTGTTAGAAATATATTTGATAAATCATCGGGACTATCAGATGTTTGTATGTCAACTTTGTATTTGATTGAACCATCATCTGATTTTCTATGGTAAGATATTAAAGCATCTGCTACAGGACCATCAATAAAACAATTCATCAAAGTAGCACCAGCAAAAGAAGTTCCGATATTTGCAAGTATTCTTCCACCAAGAGTAGCTTTTAATCCCTGAGGTTCTTCAGTAGGATAACCTTTTTGATCTATTTTAACAGTATCATTAAATCGCAACAACGTCTTTAAAAATATTGGGTACCAATAATTAGGTTCTTGTTCAACGCTTGCTAATTCTCTTGCTGCCCGCATAAATGTTTCAATTTTTTCTTCGCCGTCATATTGATATTTCTTACGCCAAACTTCAATTGCGATATCAGTTTTTATCATACATTCTCCCTTATCTTATTGTAAATCATTTTTTTTGCGTAAAGAAATACAATACTGATAAAACTTATTTTAACTGCTGACAATGATTGCTCACGTCCGAGTAGCAAGTATAACATCGATCTGTTCAAGAATAAATTGATATCTACGACAAATCTTCTCCCACGTTTGCCCTCTCATTGATTGTGATTGTTCAAATCGTTTTCTTATACGTTTTTTCAACCATTCGAGCGAATCCGTGCCATCATGCATTTGTAATTTACTTTTTTCTAGAATTAATAAAAATCTTAGAACTTCATCATCATCAATTTTTGTTATTTGTTTATTTCGAGTACAAAGTATTTTATTTAATAACCAATTAGAATTTATATCTCTGTCTGAATATGCGACTTTTATATCATCTGTTATTAACGGAATCATCCCATGTTCACTAATTGGATATTTCTTTTTTCTCATAATATTTATATAAACCTTTTTTATCTTAAGTTTTATTAAAAAAAAAGCGAACTAAAAAAGTTCGCTGTTGTTAACGAATGACAATTTAATTTATGACATTGATTTTTGGTAGGCAATTGCGACACCTACAGAGTCTGCAATATCTTCATTAATTGAAGTTTCAGTATATATGTCCATACTTATTGCATCAAATAGTTTTGATGCTTCTTTCTTTTGCTTTTTAATATTCTTTTTAACAGAAGTTTTCAATTCTTCTAACTGAAGTTTTATTGCAGTCTCTGTATCAAATTGTTTTTCCTTTTTTGCTTTTCGCAACTGCTTTTTCAAATCTTTTCGAATTTCTTTTACATCTTCAGATGAATCCTTTGCAACTAATTTAGCTGCTTCAATACGATCCCTATATAACTCAATTTTATCACTAGTTAATAAATTATATTTAATACACACTTCAAGTTGAACTTCACATTTCTTTGATGAACCTGAAATTTCAATTAACTTTTTCCATTTTGAAGGTTCAAATAGCTCAGGGTCACACTGTAAATGTCTATATGCTTCGATCATTGCAACTCCATTAAATCGCGCAAGTAGTTTAGCAACACTTACACTTTTTACTAATGGCACATCTTCAATTGCAATTTCATCAGGGTTATGTCTTTCAATTAACTTTCTTAATTCGACATGAAATAAAAATAATTTTTGAGCAGTACTCATTTTTCCTGTGGGATTGACTTTACCATATTCTAATAATTTGTCATCCTCAATTATTGACCAACCAGTACTTTTACTCGAAATATCAATCCCCATTATCTTCATAATCATCTCCTAAAATGATGTCAAATTTAGTATATTCAATACAGTGCCGCTCAATCAAATCATTGATATCAGTTATAATTGAATTATATACCGATAATTCTGTATCATTTAACACTTTGTTGCTTTTTAACTCAAAAAATGCAACTTCACAACCAAAAGATATAATCATATTTTTTAAAAATGTAAGATTCTTTTGATAATTTGGTACAAAAAGTAAATCTAAATCGGGTGTGCTAGTGAATATTACACTTTTGAATTTTCTTGTGAAGATGTCATCAAGATGTAAATCAGGATATGACAAAAATTCATCAAAACAATAAACAGCATCACTTGTTATTCTGCCTTCTAAATATTGAGCGAATGAATGTATCGTCATTAAATGCGCGTGCATTAGATCGAATCGTTTTACATGATCTAATGCACGCACTGCAGGTTCAATAATATATACTTTCGGTTCTTTTACAACTACTTGTCTAATAACTTCTGTTTTTCCAGATTGTCTATGACCAAAAACAATCTTTATTTTATGATAATCACATACTGCATCAGAAATAGAACGTGCCGACATTACTTTGCAATTCTCATTGTCATTTTTCGTTTCTTATTTTTCTTTTTTTTACCTGACTTGTCTTTCTTATCTGACTTATCTTTCTTGTCAGATTTTTCTTCAGGTTCTTCCTGACTTTCAGTTTCGTCATCAGTAAATGCAGATTCATCATCTTCACTATCTGGTGATTCATCTTTTTTGACTTCATCATAATCAGGTATGTATTCTTCAACAGAATCTTTGTCGACAAATATTTTACCTTCTTCGATACAATTATCAATTAGAGCTTTAATGTCAGGCCTTGATTCAATAATCTCATTAAATTTCTTCTTCATAGCAAAATCATTAATACTTTCATCAAGCTTTTCGCCTGTTTCAGGATTAAAGAAATTATATCGAGTTTTGAACGTGCCTTTATCTTTACCTTTTGTAACTTCGACTTCAAATTCTTGAATGATACCATTTATCAATGCGACATCAAATAATTCTCTTTCATTATCTACACCTGAACCATCATGCATAAGTGTAAATACAATAGCATCTTCAGGCATTGAACCTGCTTTATTTTTCTTAAATTCAACCTTCACATCATGCGACAAAATAGTACCGTCATCATTACGCTCTTCTGATTTCCACACTTTTGCCACTTTAAGCGCAATTGTATCATAAAATGGTAATGCATTACCACCAGTTCTATATTCATTCAATTTTGAATTATGAACAACAATTCCCGAAAATGACCCACAAGATCCAACCATATAAGTGTTAGTTGGTGTTTGAATATCATATTTTGTTAAACACTTAGCTTCTTTATCTGATATATCGCATATTTTAAGAACTTTAGCATAAATTTTATCTCTAATGTGTCGTTTAGTATGTTGCAATTCTTGATAATTATCATAATGCTCATCTAATAATTTATATCGCATTTCAGGAATTACAAATTTACTGATTAATTGACTAAAATAAGCAATATTTAAAATTTTTAAACCATTGAAACCTTTTGAATCTGAATGTAATTCAACTTTGATTCCAAATTGCTCAAATTTATTTATCAAGCATTCAAATAATTCTTCAATCACATCTTTACTCAAATGTTTAAATCTCTTCATTGAAATGCTTGCTCTAGTTTTTCCATTTGAAATTGATCCATCATCTAAATAAAGAATTGTTAAAGCCAATAAATCAGCTTTATCAATAATTTCTGAAGTAAATGATCTGAAATGTATGCCAGATTGATCAAATAATCTTTTACTATATTTATTTTCATAAAAATACTTATAATATTTCAAAAGAAACATTTCTGATTTTGATCTATAAGAAATGCTGTTATCTCTACTTGTCGAATAAAATTTTAATGATTTTAATTGTTTAATTTTCCATTGTAAATATTCAGGTTGTTCACTATTAGCTAATGACATTGATGCCGACAAACACCCTCTAGTTTGCATAAATCCATCAGATAGCATAGACCCAATTAAAATTTGTTCTTCTTCTACTGACAATGAATTGTCACAATAACTTAACAATTCATCATTAATAGCTAAATCTTGAGCTTCAACCCAACCATTTCTTGTATAAATCTCATGATTTTTAGTACAAATAAATTTTTGATATATTCTATGAGTTGGTGCTTCAAAGCAAATTTTAACAAAATCTTCACGATTAGCTAACCCATTATTAAAATAGTTTAACGGCTCAAATTCTTCAAATTCGTTTGTATTTTCATTATATGAAATCATTTTTTCTTTTATTTTATGTTTAACAAAACTACTGGAAGAATAAATATCGTCCACTGTATGAATTTTAGTGCTTGCATGCATACAAAATGAATTAGGATTTTTACGAAGCTGATTGATGAAGAAAAGTATTGTTTGCGAATCAACATCTGATCGCGCCATTGCTGATGTAACCTTCTTAAGACCTAATCCAATTGCAGATGCTTGCGAACCGCGTTGTCTTGATTCGTCCATATCTTTTGTTGCATCGGTTAATGATACTAGTTGAGTCACACTGTCAATACCTATGATAGCATAATCACCAGGATTGATTACTCTTATTACTTCTCCAGAGTCTTTATTTGCCTCATGCTCTCCAAGTATCAGTGCATATATCATGTCAAAACATTCTTCTGCAGTTGAACATGGTAACACGATCAATTTTTCGGTATCAACACCAACTTGCCTCGCCCATTCAGCCTGAAATTGAAACTGTCGTTCAGCGTCTATAAGAACACAAGGTTTATCAGGAAATTTTCTTTGTGCTTCTGCAATAGCTAGATAAAGCATCAACGTTTTCCCTGCACCTTCCCATCCAAAAACTTCAATACATGAACCAAATGGATATCCATTGCATTTACCAATAGCATTATCTAATAATCGTGAACCAGTAGATATTGACTTTGGAATATTGTTATACTTATTGCCTGAAGGTTCAATTGATCGACCAAATTTCTTTTTAATAAGAGTTGCTGCATTTACTATTACAGATCCTTTTTTTGTTTTTTCTGCCATTAATTGTGTCTCCTTTAAATAAAAAGGACATCTTTTAATAAGATGTCCTTTTTATTATATTATGATTCATTTAGAAAGGTAATTTACGTTTTCCTTTTCCTTTACTGGCTTTACCAGCTTTCTTGTTATCTTTACTGTTTTTACCCTCGCTATTTTTCTTTTCTTCAAGTTCTTTTTCTTTTTTCTTAATAGCTTTTTCAATTTCAACACCAGACATATTTTCATCAACATCAATGTCAAGTTCTTTAGTTTTTGCAATAAATTCTTTTTTCAATTTCTTGCAATCTGAAACCATATCACAATCTTGACAACCAACATCATCAGAATCGTAAGTTCCTCTACAATCCATTGTTAAAAACTCATCATCATCATCATCATCATCATCGTCTGAAGACTCGTCTTTAGATTCGTCACTATCATCAGAAAAAACAGAATCTTCTTTTGATGATTCTTTCTTATTTACTTTTTCTTCAACTGCATCTTCATTAGTTTCATCTTCAGTATTAACGTCATCTTCATTGTCATCTGGTATTGATATATCTTGATCTTCATCATCATCGTCATCATTAGTTACAATAGGCTTTTCTTTTTGAGATTCTTCATCATCGCCTTTCATTATTTCGAGATCTTTCTTTACCTTTTTAAGATTAATTGTATCTAATGGTGCTTTTGCATTTTCAAGAATATCAAGTATATCGGCATCTGTCGTAAACTTGCGAAGTTTATCAAGATCATATGCTCTTTCTTCAACAGCTGCAAGTTCTTCTTCTGTTAAAGGTCTACGATCAGGATCAGGTAAAATTGTATATTCACGTTTAATACCTTCTCCATCAACAGTTACTGTTAAATCGTAACCTCTTGAACCAGCGGCAGAAGGATTACCCCATTTTGCACTATTGCCAAGTTCGATGATTGCTTTCCAAATAGTTGGGCCGGCAACTAGACGTTTAATTTTGATTTTTCCTTTATGATCACCTTCCTGAAAACGATAATCTCCGCGATGTATGATATTCATATCATAAGTTTTCTTGCCGCGAATTTTTGAAATCTGTTTAAGAAGTTTCTTAATTTCAGGATGTTCATCAGTCATATCTTCTTCTTCTTTTAATCGATAAATTTCAGACCATAATGAATTAACGAACTTACATACAGCACATTTTTGATCAACTGCATGTATAATAGGCCTGTCTTTCTTACCTGTTCTTACTGGTATCCAATGCACAATATATTTTGCAAATGGTAACTTTCCTTTTTTAGGCGAAGGTGTAATACGAATTGTGTGTTCACCTGTTTTCCATCTCATGTTTTCAACATCAGATTTTTTTGTAGTTTGATTATCTTCATACTCTTTTGACCACGGATTATCTTCATGTGGTGACATACATACTCCTTTTTTGACTGTTATCTTTATCATACATTGCATTATTCATTATCATTAAAGATATTACTTTCTAAATCATCTTCATTCATACTATTATATAGATTATTTTTTTCACTACTTTTAATATTTGAAGATGGTTTTTCCCATTTCATCATTGATGTAATGTTCACTAATCGATCTCCACGTTCACCAAAACCTATAGCAATCGATTTAAGATTAGCAGCATCTTCTTTTGCCTTTAAATACTTTGTATATTTTCGCAAATATTCTGGATCGGTAATAACAGCTTCTTCAACCATCTTATCAGTTACTCGTTTTCCAGTTGTTTGAGCTAATTCAATTCTATAATGTTTTGAAATGTCTTTAACCCAAATTTCAAATATTGCTTTTTCTTTATCTGCTCTAACCGCTGCTTGATTTGCAAGAACATTCCACCTTGCATGCAGGGCAGGATTTTCTGCCATCATATTACACGCTCTTTGTGGAGTCAATACATCAATAGAAGGTATATGCAACTTTTCATCAATATCGACAGTAATAATTTCATCATCAATATTAAATAACAATTTAAAATCAATTACAGACGTACTTTTCTTTTGCGCTTTACCTTGTTTTCCCTTTTTCCCATTCATAATTATATAGTATGCCGAAAAGACACGAAGTTTTACAGTTAATTACTCCAATATGTCATCATACTTTGCTAATTTTTCTTTTTGCTTTTGCGTCTTATCATATACATTGCCTAAGCAACAAATGTCATATAAATCAATAAATATTCTGCTCATATACTCACTAGTTTCTGCCTTACCAATTAAAATATTGTCAACTTTTATAACATCATCAATTGATACTTTTTTATACGTGTTAATAGTTTGATCATAAATAAAAGCTTTTTTACACCTTCTATTATAACAAGGTATTCTCATTTTTACAATATTAAAACGCGAATCTACAAGTAATACATAATAATAATGATTATTAGCTTTACTTATCATTTGAACAACTTCAGTTACAATTCCCCAAACTTGTTGTGATAAATGAAGTTTTGGTTGAATAAATTTTGTAAGCAATTTTGCACCTAATCTTTTTATTTCTAATTTATGATCATTAGAAATATTTGATCTCCAGTCTAAGCTATAAGCCTCGACAAACTTATCATGCTCAAATTTCTTATCATTATAGTCGACATCTCTCTCCCATTTTTTATCTTTACGTATTTCTTTAAAATATTTTTCTAATATATCATTTTGCTCACCAAAACAATCAAAAGCATGGGCATTTATTAATGCTAACATAACACCTTTACTAACCTTTTTAATTGCAGCAGTCTTTTCCCAAAAATCTTCAAATGAATTAAATGGTTGAGATCGTAATATAACATCAATAACAGCCGGGCCGACTCCATTGATATGACTTAAACCAAACATAATACTATTTTCATCACTATGAATTGAAAACCCTTTCTTAGTTTTTGTAATGTCAACGGGCATAATTTTTATACCTTTACTCATAGCTTCTGCAAAATAACTTGTAAATTTTTCTTTTGGTGAATTTGAAAATAATACAACAAAAAATTCTAATTGATAATATACTTTAAACCACATCATCTGATAACTTAAAACAGTATAAGCTACTGCGTGCGAGTTATGACTAACGAATCCATTTGCAATAAGATTATGCTCTTCACCATACATTTCGACATCATATGTATCCTCGATACCTACATATTCAATATTCTTTATTTTGTCAAAAAATACGTCATGACCTTTTTCATATCTTTTTGTTTGACCATTTTTATAATGTTCTTTTTTATGACAACTAGGACAATACAATTTATTTGTCACAGCAATATCATCATCTATTTTAAAATGTTTTACCTCTTTCCACCCATCTCGGCTCATAAACTTATGATTATCTGTAGTCTTAATTTCATATCCACCGATTGTTGTCATTTTATATACATCTTTTTTGCCATTATAATAAATATCTTTTATCTTATCTGGTTTAACGCGACCGTTAGACATCGCTAATATCTTTGGAAAACCTAATCGTCGGTACTTCTTTCCAACAGCTGTTTTTGATCGTTTTAAATGATAAAGATCTTTGATTGATATTTCTCTTTTTGTATGTTGATTTCCATTACACCTCGTTACCAAAGTATCTCCAGAAAAACACTTGTTGAATCCGTATCTCGCAAATGATGTACAGTTTTGCCACCATGACTCAGCAACTTTCTTTGTCAGACCATTTTTCTTAAAACCTTCAATAAACATATCTTTTATTTTCTTACGTTCTTTAGCTGCTTTATCTCTAGCATCACCATCGCGAATTGACTTCATTAAGTTCTTTCTGACAGCATCAGTCAAATCTAATGGAAAACCTGCAACCATGTGACATAATCTCATAACATCTTCTTGATATACTAATATACCAAAACTTTCTTTTAAGCATTTCTCAATAAGAGGCGATCCAAAATCGAATGACTTTCCATTTTTTCTCTTTGCATATTCTTTATGCATACCCATGTCTAATGGACCTGGTCGACCTAATGCTGTAGCTGAAGTTATATCGGTAAATGTTGTAGGTTTAATTTCTTTAAGCAAAGACTTCATTAATGCGCTATTATGAACAACAAACCCATTTGCAACGTAATTATGATGACTTCTTTCTGAAAATGCGATATCATATACATCTTTTTCGCCAACAACAGTAACAGACTTCACGGCTATAAAACGATAACGTTGCTTGTATTTCTTAAATTTACTTAATGTTTGTGCTGCACATAATCGTTGACCATTTTTAATACATTTTCGACAATTTGGTCCAACTCCAACGTTGTCTACGACAATATCATATTGTTCACAATAATATTGTGCTCGATTTCTAACCTGATCAATTAATACATAATCGCCAGGTTGTATATCTTTTAAACGCTTCCAACCTTTTTTAGTATAAAAACGATGAAGTAATGTCGCTTCAATACAAATGTTATCTTTCTTTATAACTAATCGATATACAATCTTTTTCTTCTTTTGCATTGCTGCTATCTTCTGTCTAACTTTTACTTTCTTTTTAATATTCACACTACCAATTTTGTGAACTGATTCAGGGTCTTCAGCAAATCTTTTATATAGTTCGTTTATTCTATAATTACCTATCCAAGTATCATCTGCTAAACATTCAAATTGAAATATACCATTTGTATCAGTATTTCTAAATCTATTGTAAATAACATCATTACCATTTAATGATAACTCTTCAGAAAACTTTTCATAAAGTAGCGATGTATGCTGACCTTCGTCAATTTCTTCAAGATTATAGTCAGCATCTTTATTATACGCATTTCTCTCTCGAATAAGTTCTAATATTTCTTTAATAATAGTTAACGTCTTCAATCCTAAAATATCAAACTTAATAAACCCAGATGATTGTAAATCTTTTCGAGTTACACCATCAACCCAGCTTGTTATCAATATATCTTTATGTTTCATCAATGGTATTGTTTCATCAATCTTCGTTGGTACAGCTACTACCCCTGCAGGATGCTTGGTCAAATGACGTAATTGACCTCTAAGCTTAAAAATTATTTCTTTTATTTCAGGATGTCTTTCAAAATATTGACGTAATTCATATATATCTTTTCTAAAACCATCTTCACCTGGTTCACGAGAAATTTCGATATCAAATTCTTCTTCTGTCATTGCATCAATATCATCACCAAGATTTTTAACGACTTCATTTGTATCATTTAAATCAATATCAAATATTCTAGCGACATCTCTTGTAACCATTTTCATTTTCATTTGACCATACGATCCAATAGGCGCAACATGGTCACTACCATACTTGTCGATAAAATATTTTATTACTTGCTCACGTTCATTAACACTAAAATCAGTATCAATATCTGGAAATGAAGATTGCTTCTTTAATTTAATTTGTATATTTAATTTTATTGGATCAGTTTTTGATATACCTAACAAATAATACATCAATGAGCCATGTTCATCTATCGTAATATTTCTTTTTAATGCACTAATAATGTAATCAGCAATGTTCTGCACTTCAATATTTGTTATTTCTCGCTCTAATCTATCAAGATATCTCTTATCTTCATGCAGGCCTAATTCTGTGAGCTTTTTCTCACAAAGATATTGTATGTACGTCAATTTCGTTAAATTACTCATGTATAAGTTTCCTAAATTCAATCATTACATTTTTAATATCAAATAACTCTAACATTTCTATTTGTTGATCTAAAATGTCTTGCCGTTTTTCTATTGATGACTCAATTAAATGTTCAATACATTTAATTAAATCATATGCATCACTTACTATGTTATCTTTTAAAATAAATCTTTCTATTCCTCTTTGCTCATTCAGTCCAATACCTATCACTCCATTTGCTGCTACTTCGTGAATTCTTTGAGTAATATGACCTTGAATTGAATACATCGGTCTACAAAGAAGTACGCATGCTAAACTTTTTCTATAAAATTTCGACATATCTTTTGGTAAAATACGATCATGAAATCTTACACCAGGGAAATTAACAATATTTCGTTCTAATTTCTCAGGATACTTTGTCCAGTTGCCAGCAAATACAACATGATCAGGATATTTTGCGACAAATGGATTTATATATTTATAAACTTGTTCATCTCTGTCGTATTGAGAGCCAACATAGCCAATAAAATGATGAAATTCGGTATTTACTTTTGTCCCTCTAATTTTATCTAAATCGCATGGAAATAATAATGTTGTCTTTTTAAATTTACTCGTAAAAGATTGCGGGAATAAAGCTGGCGATACTATTCTAATATCTGTACCATTTCTTAACATATCTATAAATACTAATTCATCACCATAATTTATAGTATTGTCCTTATCCCAAATAATGATTTTAACTTGCTTATGTTTATAATAATTCATCAAAGCGTATTGTCTATCTAAATCAGGAGTATATTTAGGATCATTTTTATCCACTTGACAATTTCGACCTATCAACATCCATCGCCATTCAAGAAATAAAACATCTATTTCTGGATATTGAGTATCATATTGTAATTTACATAAAGTTTTTCGTTGTTCTGTCTCATGTTCATCAATACGATTCACGTCAAATAATGGTTCGCCATTTTGATCAATATCTCGATTTTTTTGCAACCATATTACTTCATGACCATCATTTATTATATGTTCAAGCATTAATGCTCTAGTCAGTCTTCCTCCATCAGGCGAATCCAATACACCATCACCAACAAACCCCCATGCAGAATAGCCTATCTTCATAATATTTCCTTAAATTTCAATTACCTTAATTTTTCGTGATTTGACGCTTGTAAAATCGACATTTTTAATCTCATTTACAACAATTATGTCATTAATATCAAACTCAGAACCATCAATGCCATGCTGCTGCTTTAACTCACGAATAAAATTTAATCTATTTTTTTCATCAATAATTTTTGATAAACTAAGAAAATCAGTATACCTCTCGCTATTATCTTTTAGTAAATTTAAAATATATGTAAACCAAAAACTTTTATTTCTAATACCTGTTGCTTCTACTACACCTGCCAATGTCATTTGTTTATTAATAACTAATGCAATCATTATTCGTCCATCTTTAATAATCGATTGTCAAACCATTCTTCAAAATCGTCATCATCAATAGTAAGATCTTTAATATCATCAGATTCTTTTGCATCCTCAGGTATTGATAAATCATAAATTGCCATACTTCTTGACATACTTAAAAAACGCTCAAATAATAAATCATGCTTTATTGGATCAATGTTTGTAATATCTAATAAATAACATACTAATGAACCTGCAGCAGAATTATGAACTACTATATCATTTACAATATAAGATTTATCAGGCGTTGAAACTTTAATATCATAAACTTTACCTGTATAATGAAATATTCTTCTATTTTTTAATGTTACAAATCTTGATGATCTTATTATTTCATTTTGATATGCTATTTCGTTTTCATAATAAATGTTTTTATCTTTAAATCCATACAAAACTTCGTCATCTTCAGTCAAATCTGCAGCTTTTACTTCATCTCTATTTCGAGTAAAAAATTTATGATCTAATGTACAAATTATAATATCATTTTCAAAAGTCAATTCTATAACATCTTCATCAATATTATACACAAAACATTTTTCGACTTTAGATTCGCCACAGAATTTATTTGCTATTCTATCACCTTTATTAACTTGTTCAATTGGTTTTTCAGAATCATCAATCATTCTTACTTTATTAATCTTAGGTAAAAAGCAACCTCTTCCAGCACCTACAACTATATTATTATTCTTAGCATGTTTAATATAATCTGCAACAATAATAAAATAATCTGCCAATTCTAATCTACGAATGACACTTAATTCATATTTTACTCTTTTTGAATAAATACTATCATTCTCATACCAATCGTCTTCAGCTTTCCTTGACCAACCATCACGAACCATTTCAACCATATAATCATAAGTGCTATCATAATTAGGTATTATTATTTGAGGCAATTTTTCTTTTGTATCCCAATCCCATAAATCAATTTTATTTGCAACTTCAAGTGTATTATCTAATGCTATAATAAAATCGTTGGGTTCAATATATTTATAATGCTCTTGCTCAAAGTATGTGTCAATTAATTCATGCCTATCTTTAAACCAAAAGTCTTTTGTTGAAAATTCCCAAACTGTTTTAAATTTCTTTTTACCTGTTATAATTAAGTATATCTCTTCAAATGTAATTGCGATCTTATTTTTAACTGCTGTTGGTTTAAATTCTTCAAATCTGTCGAGTTCAATAAAATCATTATATACACGGCGCACATGATTTTGAGATATGTCACTACCAATCGCTATAAGTATTTCTTTTATTGCATGCATTCTCTTTTTATCACGCATAGTAACTTGTTGACCATCATCTTTTGAACCCAGCATCAAAGACACTTCTTGAGCTTTTACACCATTAGAATTCAAATAATGAACATCATTAGTAATAATGCATTTTATGTCTAATTCTTTTGCAATTTCAATAAGTATTTTATTACCAGATTTTTGTATATCGATATCAATTGGCATAATCTCAATATAAAAATCATCGCCAAACACTTCTTTATATTTTTTCGCAACTTTAATCGCTTTTTTCTTGGCTTCAACTTTATTTTCGGCTTTTCGTATCGCTGTATGTAAAGGGCCTGCAAGACATGCTGATGTTATAATTATGCCTTCTTTATTTTCACATAAATAATCAAATGATGTTCTTGGTTTATAATAAAACCCTTCTCTTGCAGCATTGCTTACAATTTTAGTAATGTTTTTTCGACCTTTTTCATTTTTTGCGAGTAAAACAATATGTTCATTACGTTTCAAGCTTTCACGATCTTTTGTTAACCTATCCTTTTGAATTTGCACTTCATGTAATTTTTCATTAAATATCTCTTTTACTTCATTAAAATCAAGTTCTATAATATCTTCGACATTAGCTTCGGGCATATCAAGCATATTTCTAACAAAATCGAGATTATTTCTAATAAATTGCTTATTCACTTTTTTATGTCTTGACACTTGTTTCAATTTTTTAAGATTAATGTCAATAATATTCGCTTCTTGTTCTAAACGCTTTACATCTTTGCGACGGTTTTGCATATAAGCTTCAACGCCAACAATTGGTTTGATATCGTTTGATCTACAAAACATAAAGAATGAAGGATGAGCGCCAATACTTCCATGATCAGTAATTGCGATACTTGTCATACCAATTTCAATTGCTCTTTTAACATATTGCGTTGGCTTACCAATACCGTCTTTCAATGAAAAATCACTATGTAAATGTAAATGAACAAAATCTTTTTTATCCCCAGAAGCATACATTCTTTCTTTAAGTTCATTGTTATTCATATTCGCCTTTTACTTTAACTTTTTTACGATCAATACTACGTTGCATGAATACATAAAAAGGATGATCTTCACCAATATCTTGATTAAATAGTTCTGCTTTTTCAATGTCGTTTTCTTTTAATGCTTTATAACAAGCAAAAACAAATAACCATTTCATCCAGTAATCTGGTAATTCATGTTCAAGAATGCCATTTTTACGATATTGTTCTTCTGCAATCCCTAATTGTTTTACATATTGTAATGAATTTTCTGGCATTGGTGGCATTTCTAGAATTTCTTTTACTAATCTTGCACCATTTTTAATAATTCTTTCAGCCCATTCATAATCCTTTTTATAAATATGTAAAGAACCATCAATGTGATAATACCATCCAGGTTCAATTCCTAATTCTGATGCAATAACTTCTTGTATTGTTGAAAAATTAAATGCGTCTGTCGACAAACCAAGTATAATATCATTTGATCGCATGTTTGCTATCATTTCTAATTTATTATCGCGAATTAAAAATTGATATGTCATTGTACAAGGCACATCTTTAGTAACAACGTAATCTCTATTTGCTAAAAAGATATTACAAATAGCTTGTCTACTGTCAGGATCTGATTTCAATTTGTTAATTACCTGATAAAATTGATCTGTATATTCTTCTTGATTTTCATTTGGAGTGCGAAGATTTCTTAATCTTGGCCCATACGCACCGTGGAAAGTTTCTCCATTATCAGAGAATTGAGCAATTTTTGAATTATAATATGAAACCATTTCAACATCTTCACGACCATTCATAATCCATAAGCATTCAGCCAACATGAATGCTAAATTGACTTTTCTTTCCGGATTGAAAATAAATCGTTTCCTTGAATTTTCAAATCCCAACAAAAAAGGTGAAAGCTCTTTCGTTTCATATCCTCTAGGTGAAGTCGTCTGTCCTAAAGACATTAATGATTTCATTGCATGAATATATACATGCTCAAATGCTGTTCCCGTTGAAACATGAAAAGATTCTGGCATTCATTTCTCCTCTAAAAAATTATATAAGATTATTTATCTATCACGTTAAATTTTTAACATTTTTTAGCATCAACTTTACAAAAAAATAGCTGACATTTATTTTGTCAGCTATTTCAATTTCAATCGTACAGTAAACTGTCACTTACTCTTCGTCAGCAGCTTCTTCCTCATCTTCTTCGACATATGATTCAAGTTCTTCTTGCCCATTAACAAGAAGTTTGAGTTTTTTGAGAGGACGGAATTTCACAACATCTTTCTCTGGAATTTCAGTCATTTTGCCAAAAGATTTACGTGTAGTCGCATTCTTATGAACTGTAACAAACTTTCCAAATCCTGGAATTTTTACGTAACCTTTTTCCATCAAGCCTTTTTTAACAGCATAAATAACAGCTTGAATGGCTACTTTGGATTCACGACGAGAAAGACTTGTCACTTCTTGAACAACAGTAATAAGATTGGGCATACGGAACTGTTCGTCTTTTGTTCGACGTGTTTTTTTCTTTTCTGCCATTTTACAGCCTCCAATAAGTTAAAGTTAAAATCTTTACAAACCATCTACTTCATTGCTTTTATACTATATTCTTACTATATATTTTTTGATTTTAAAATTTACATTTTTTTATTGGTATCGTAATTATATTTAGTATCGGCGCAAAGACTTAAGATGCACGCATGCATGTAGCATAGAATTATTAAGAAGCTGCATTCTATGAAAATGTAGCTACATATTCATTGAATTTTAAAGATTTAAATGAATAACGTTCAAATAATATTTTAAGGCGATGAAAATCTGATTGAGGATTGTCTATCTTGATTTCTATATTTATATCTGACAATATTTCTACAAGTTTTCTTGCTAATTTTATTGCTGGCTTCGCATTATTTATTTTTTCTTGCATTTTTTTTGATAAAGCTTTTTTCGTAACACCGTCGTTGCCATATTTATAATGTTTATTTGCACTAATAATATCTTCAACTGTACCATTACATTGTATCAATTGTGTAGCTGTTTTTTTGCCAACGCCATCAATACCTGAAACGTTATCTGCTGAATCGCCTATAAGAGACAACCAATCAGCAAATAAATTTGGAGGCACGCCATAAGTCTCTTCAACTACTTTAGGCGTCATAATTTTGTCAGTTTTGCCTTCACCTTTATTGGGATTGACAACGTGAACAAATCGACTGACTAATTGATTAAAATCTTTGTCTCCAGATATTATTAATACTTTGTATCCTTTTAATCTTGCACGTTTTGACAAAATACCAATAACATCATCAGCTTCCATATTTGGCATTTGGCTCTGCATAACGCCCATAGTCGAAAGAAACTCTTTTGTCAAATGTAATTGATATATAAATTCATCAGTTTTTGATTTACGGTTAGCTTTATAATCATCACTTAATTCACTTCTAAAATTTTTACCACCACCATCCCACACAACAGTAAGGACATCGTTATCACTAGTTTTATATTTTTCAACAATCTTTTTTAAAGATATTAAAAAACCATAAGTTGCACCAGTAAATACGATTTTATTGTCAATTTCTGTTGAAAGAGATTGATAAGAAGGCACGTGAAATGTTCGACTTAATAAATGATTTGCATCTACAAATATTGCTTTTTTCATAATTTTACCAATAATAAAATTTCATCTTTATATATCAACCATTCTTTTAATACATCATTTTTAATAGGGCTTTTAATAACAATATTGTCATTCGTTGCCGAGATGACTATTGCGCAAAATTCTTTTAAAAAATCATTATAATAAGATGAAGATTTTTTTAATTGTAAATTAATGATGTCATCTTTTTTTAAATCATTCAGTTTCATCGTTTGATTTTGCTTTTGCTCCTTCATCACTTTTATCCTTAATAATTTTATCTGATTTTTCCCAATGTATACCAAAATTCTTTAATACTACAGCAAAATCTTTAACATCATGATCAACAGTCTTACGATACTGTGTTGATTCTTCGTTAAACCCATTAGGTGGGATATGAAGTAATTCATGAAAAATCAATACGCGCTTTTGTGCATCATCTAAAACTTGCCATGTTTCTAAGTGAACAGCTAAAACGTAATCAATTTTCAAAAATAACCCAAACATCGGTTTAACAGGACACATCATAGCCATCTTACTAGATTTTCTTTTAGAAAATGCAACATATCCAATCCTTGATGGCTTAACATGAGCCAAATCTGCTGCAAAGTCGTCATTTTGTATCAATTCAAGAATAATAGGTTTAATATCTTCGCGAACAGCCCATTTAGGTATTCGTTCATCTTGGTTTTGTTCGTCATCAATAAATTCTTCAACATGTTCATCGTATTCTTTTGTAGACATAAAAATATTCTCCTTATTAATTTTTATTTTTCATGATTATTATTATACCGAAACTGTTATAGAATTTAATAAAGGTTACAAGCTTCTAAAAACCACTTAGGTAGGATACGACGATTTTTTAAAATGAATCCTCTAGCACCACTATCAAAAATATACGCAGAACCCCAATCAGTTTCTGATCGAAATATTCTTCCGTAACTCTGAACTAATGTAAGACATGTTTGCCAGGCATACCAATCAGGGTCGATTTGCATACGTCTAGCAACTTGTTGATCTCCTATATATAAATAAGGTATCTTTACAATTATTTCCCATCTAGCCAAATCATCTTTTAAATCTAAGCCTTCTGTCATTGAAGGCGACACTAATACTAATGGCGTATCAGATTCCATAAATACTGAAAGTATACGTTCACGATTTTCACTTGTATGAAATATTAATCGTGGATCAGCACAATTTTCTTCAATGTAATTTGCTATCTTATACGAATGACAATGTATTAATCCCTTTTCTGTCTTATGATAATTCAATGCTTTATTGAGATCAGTTACTATATTTGGTAATGTATTATCAAGATTTGCTCTATTCATGTAACCAGTTTTTGTAAAGTACGCTTTCCTATTTTCAACAGGAAATGTCGAATCAACTTGAATAAATTCAGCTGTGTCAGGATCAAGACCAAGACTTCTACAAAAACTTTTCTTATCTAATATTGTTGCCGACATATATAATCGATGTTTACCATATTGTAATAATGCATCTTCAGCAAAAATATCGACTGTAAGAGGTCTAAATACAATACGTTTCATCTTTAACTTTTTAGTTTCTTCTTCTGTAAATATCCATTCAACAGGCCCTAAAGTGCCAATAAACATTTTCATGCGTCTATACAGTCTATCAAGTTCTTCTGTTTGTGATATTAAATCTTTAGCTTCCTCTGCTAATTTAAGATATTGTTCTGAATCTCGAGACATATCAGCACGTTCACGATTAAGTGATCTGAGTTCTTTTGATTTATTGTTTAATAGTTTACCAATACCGGTAATATTTTCTTTTATCCATGCTTCATATTGATATAAATGATCATATGTTGGTACTTTAATTGGATAACCAACACGTTTAAACATATATTCAGATAACAAAAACTCAATTTGTTTCATTAATTCATCTTCGATTTGATGTGCTTCATCGCATATTAATAACTCACGAGGAGTAAATTTGCCTGAAGGGTCACATTCAATTACGTTTAAAAAATATGAATAATTCATTAATGCAACTTTTGAATTTACAGCTCTAAGTTTTGAATTCTGATATAAACATGTTCCTGCTTTATAACAATCTTTTCTAGCTGCTTCGTAACATTCATTGCACATTGTAGGCGCACCCATAAATGTACATTCATAATTTCCTCGACCTTTTAAAACAGCGACATCAAATTCATCTTCAAAATCTTTAACGTATTGATCTTGTAAAATTTTTTGTGACGTTAAACAATACGAAGAATTTGACCATAATCCTGCACTGATTGCTACGGGTGATTTACCTGAACCAGTTGGCATTTCTACGATTATATTTTGTACATCATTTATTAAACAATCATTGATTTTATCTACTGTTTCTTTTTGGAATTTTCTAT